>WSSedA1B3DRAFT_1000009_pt1 | contig 53810 bp, 50 predicted proteins | sample WetSurSiteA1Bulk_FD_9468 | JGI IMG/M metagenome (IMG submission 9468)
CCTTTGGATTAACAACGCCTCCGCGCCCACAACTCTTGCAGATATATGGTTGTTTCCCATTGCCAGAATGACCATTTTTTATCAGCTCTATACTTTCACAAGACCAACATCGGTAGATTATTTTTTCTTCTATCATGATGGAAATTATCTGCTATCACTACAAATTTAGCCATTACCTAAATGCAATAGACTTGATGGCTATTTGTTCTGGGATGGAGTGCATCCGAGCAAAGTTGTTCATTACATAATGGCACAAAGAGCAGCTTAAGTTCTTATGCAACCAACGCCATAAGCGGCAATTATGCAGACTTGGTTGAGGTACGAAACCCAACAAAAACCATGAGTTGATGAGAATATTGAGGGTTCGTAAGCTTACCCACAACCTACAAAACGATATAAGAGAAGATGTTATTGTTGTAGGTTGTTGGGTTAGCCGTAAGCTTGTCGAACGACAATAACCCAACTTAAGAAAATAAACGCTTATTTAGCGGGTATTACTTTAACGCCTGTTGGCTTACTGACATCTGAGGCAGCAGTAGCGGGTTTTGGTGTTTTCATGCTTGCTTCTGGCATTTTCATACCTGCACCGCCTGAAACTTCTTTGCCTTTCTCACCTGCTGGCATCGGCATCATACCGCACGCGCCTTCTTTGCCTTTCATCATGTCGCCGCAAGCACCTTCCATGCCTTTTTTCATTTTGCCGTCTTCCATCATACCGCCACAGCTAGCTTCCGCCGCTTTGGCTTCGGCTGGTTTAGCTACTTCATCTACTTTCGCTTCTGGCATTTTCATACCTGCGCCACACGCACCTTCTTTAGCTTTCTCACCTGCTGGCATCATACCGCACGCGCCTTCTTTACCTTTCATCATGTCGCCGCAAGCACCTTCCATGCCTTTTTTCATTTTACCGTCTTCCATCATACCGCCACAGCTAGCTTCCGCCGCTTTGGCTTCGGCTGGTTTAGCTGCTTCATCTACTTTCGCTTCTGGCATTTTCATACCTGCGCCACACGCACCTTCTTTAGCTTTCTCACCTGCTGGCATCATACCGCACGCGCCTTCTTTGCCTTTCATCATGTCGCCGCAAGCACCTTCCATGCCTTTTTTCATTTTGCCGTCTTCCATCATACCGCCGCAGCTAGCTTCCGCGGCTTTAGCTTCGGCTGGTTTGGCTGTTTCAGGGGTTTTGACTTCGGCTGGTTTGGCTGTTTCAGCTACTTTGGCTTCGACTGGTTTGGCTGTTTCAGCTACTTTGGCTTCGACTGGTTTGGCTACTTCTGCCGCTTTGGTTTCAGCTACTTTAGGATGATGAACGGTATGCTCTTCCTCTTTAGGTTTAAACATCGCCATATCACCTGCGTCAGCTATTTGCATATAGCCTTGTGATAATTCGGTCATACCGAATGGATTGGCTTCTGCATTTGCCGCTGTGACTGTAAATGTAGAGATAAAAGCAACACCCATAGCGGTCGCTAAAGGGGTTTTATTCATTTTTTTCATAGATAATCCTATTTATTTAGCTTGAGGTTTGGTTTATTTAGTTTCAGGTTTAGCGTCTGGCGTTTTCATACCCGCACCACAAGCACCTTCTTTATTTTTCATCTCCGCGCCACATTTTGCTTCAGCGGCTTTGTCATCAGCAGGTTTGGCTTCGGTTTTTTTGCCAGCACAAGCACCTTCAGGCAATTTAGCTTTAGGAGTATCCATTTTCATGTTTGCACCACATGCCATTTCGCCTGCTTTATCGGCTTCTGCAAGCTGCATATAACCTTGTGATAATTCTGTCATACCAAATGGACTGGCTTCTGCATTGGCGGATGTTGTAGAAAAAGTTGAGATAAAAGCAACGCCCATCGCCGCAGCTAACGGGGTTTTGTTAGTTTTTTTCATGGTGAATATCCTGTGTTGTGTTGAAAATCTTATTGTTAGTTTGCTTCCCGCAATGCAGGCTGGGAAACAGTTCGATACTGTAAAGATACCGAATATTTCATATCATAACAAACACCTTCTTAAGAGAAGATGAATATTGTTTATTTTTGAAAAATAAACCTGTACACAATCAAGTTGCCTTAAAACGCTTTGTTGAATTCGCATAAATCAGCAATGACGCAACCCTGACATTTTGGTTTTCGCGCTGTGCAGGTATAACGCCCATGCAGAATTAATAGATGATGCGCGTCTTGTTGATGCTGTTTAGGGACGCATTTTATTAAGCCACGTTCAACTTCTAACACATTTTTACCTTTGGCAAGTCCTGTTCGATTAGCGACTCTAAAAATATGAGTGTCAACGGCAATGGTCGGTTCACCAAATGCGGTATTGAGTATGACATTAGCAGTTTTTCTACCCACGCCTGCCAGTGCTTCCAATTCTTTGCGAGTATTCGGCACTTGCCCTGCGTGGTGCGTTAATAGCTGTTGGCACAAACTGATAATATGTCTAGCTTTGCTATTAAACAAGCCTATGGTTTTAATATATTCTTTTAAACCGTCAACACCTAAGGCAAGTATGGCTTCTGGGGTATTAGCCACGGGAAATAGTTTAGCGGTCGCTTTATTAACGCCTTTGTCAGTCGCTTGTGCAGATAACACCACGGCAATCAGCAGTTCAAACGGGCTGTTATAGTGCAGTTCGGTGGTTGGATCAGGTATTGCTGTTGCCAGACGGTCAAAAATAGCGCGGCGTTGTTGATTGTTCATAAACCTGCTTTCATTTTTAACAGTGCGGCTTTTTGTTTTTTCAGGCGTTTAGTTTTTTCATGCTCTTCTTGTGCTTTACGCTCACAACGTGCTTCATAACGTTGTTTGGCGTGTTGGGCGAGAGCGTGTTTTTCTGCTTTGGTAATATCCTGATTAGGTAATGCTTGCATGACAATACAATCGACAGGGCAGGGTGCTATACACAATTCACAACCCGTACATTCAGATGCAATCACGGTGTGCATATATTTTGCTGCGCCTAAAATGGCATCAACAGGGCAAACGGCTAAACATTTAACGCAGCCGATACAATCTTGTTCAATAATGAAGGCGACACTTTTAGCTTTATGCTCACCAAATTGAGGATTCAACGGTTTAGGTGCTACGCCTAATAATTCAGCTAAATCGCTAATGCCCTCATCACCGCTAGGCGGGCATTGATTAATATCAGCAAGTCCTGCGGCTATCGCTTCGGCATAAGGTCGGCAACCTTTAAAGCCGCATTGTCCGCATTGCGTCTGGGGCAATAAGGCGTTTATTTGTTCAATCACAGCGTTACTCGTGGCTATTAGTCAAAATAAAACTATTTTGGCATTTTTTACTGTAAACGCCTATTGGCTTTGTTTAATTGCCCACGCTATATCAACCGCTTGGCGATTTTCTCGTACATCATGGACTCGGAATAATGATACGCCAGCCATCACGCCTAATGCTGTTGTTACCGCTGTGGCAGTGATTAATTCCGTAGGTTCACTGACATCACACACGCTACCCATAAACCGCTTACGACTGGTACCGAGTAACACAGGAAAACCTAAGGCAACAAAATCCGATAAATGCGCCAGTAAATCCAGATTATCTTGTTTGCGTTTACCAAAACCGATACCAACATCAATAATAATATGTTCCCGTTTTATACCCGCCGCTAATGCCGTGTTAATACGTTGTTGCAAGGCTTCGATAACAGCTTGCACCACGTTGTCATAATGAGGATTATCTTGCATGGTTTTGGGTGTGCCTTGGCTGTGCATTAAAATAATTGGCACATTTTCGGTGGCAGCGACCGTTAAAATAGCAGGATCATTTAACCCCGCCGAAACATCATTAATCAGATTTGCACCTGCATTGAGTGCGGCTTGAGCTACGTGGCTATCCGTTGTATCTATGCTAATCAATACGTCACTGTGTTGCCGAATAGCGGCGATAACAGGTACAACGCGTTGAATTTGTTCCTGAGCAGGCACAGGTTCAGCACCTGGTCTTGTCGATTCACCGCCGACATCAATAATATCGACGTGTTGCGACAACATAGATTGCACCTGCTGCATTGCCATATCGACAGTTGCATATTTGCCACCATCCGAAAAACTATCGGGCGTGATATTTAAAATCCCCATAATTAATGGTTTGTCGGTGCTTGTGAACATTGATAAATCTCCTGTGTGACCGTTGTGCTTTGAATTCAGGTTATAATGTTTAATTATTTTAAACTCGATACCGCGTCATGAATAAACCTCGATTAGCTTGGGCAATCACTGGCTCAGGGCATTATATAGAAGAATGCTTGGATTTTTTGTTGACCTTAAAAGACGTGGACTTATATCTCAGTCAAGCAGGTGAAGAAGTGCTGAAAATGTACGGTATTGATCTTGCTGATGCTCGCGCTGCTATGCCTGTTTACCGTGATAAAGCCGCTTCTGCGCCGCCTGTCGGACGTTTTTATAAAGGTGATTATCATACCTTTGTCATGGCGCCTGCCACGTCTAATACCGTCGCCAAATGCGTGTTAGGTATTTCTGATTCTTTAGTGACTAATTTATATGCACAAGCAGGAAAATGTCGTGTACCTAGCATTGTCTATCCGTGTGATGTCGCGCCTGAAATAGAAACCACCGCGCCTGGTCGAAAAAAAGTGATGGTGTATCCGCGTAAGATTGATTTAGAAGCCACCGATAAATTACGCGGTTTTGAATATACCACCGTGGTGGACAGTGCCGATGAATTAATCCTTGCGGTGACTAAGCGACTGCAATCATTAGACCTTTCAGGTTTTTAAAACCTGAAAGGTCTGGACTAACTAATAACTCCGATGAGCGAACACATTCTTTTTTTAACAGGCAAGCTGGCAGAAAAGCAGTTGCGCAATATTTTGGCAAAAATGCAGCCAGAATTTAGTTATACCGTGCATCAATTAGGGCTAAAAGTCGCAGGATTAATGACCACCGACATGATTGCTCGCCGTCTAACAGATACTTTTGGCGCAGAGCGTATTATTGTTCCGGGTCGTTGTCGCGGTGATATAGAGGCGTTAACACAAAATTTAGGTATTCCTGTCGAGCGCGGCCCTGAAGAACTGAAAGATTTACCGCAATATTTTGGTAAACAAGCCCATCAATACGATTTAAGCCAATACAGCGTGAAAATTTTTGCCGAAATCACCGATGCGGCAATGATTAGTATCGACGAAGCTCTGCAACGCGCCGCGTATTATCGAAAAAATGGTGCGGATGTCATTGATATAGGTTGTTTGCCTAGCACCGATTTTCCGCACATGGAAGAGCTGATCAGCACGTTGAAACAGCAAGGCTACACGGTCAGTATCGACTCACTCAATCCCGACGATTTATTACGCGGCGGTAAAGCAGGGGCGGATTATTTACTGAGTCTGCATGAAAGCACATTATGGATAGCCGATGAAGTGGCCGCCACGCCGATTTTAATCCCTGAAAAACACGAAGATTTAGCCTCGTTAGACAGAGCGATTCAAGGAATGCAAGCAAAAAATCGCCCGTTTATCGTAGACCCGATTTTAGACCCGCTGCATTTTGGTTTTACCGACTCCATCGTGCGCTATCACACCGTACGCAAACAACATCCCGATGTAGAAATGATGCTCGGTGTTGGCAATATCACCGAGCTGACCCACGCCGATACCCTAGGTATGAATGCGTTATTGCTAGGCATCTGCTCAGAATTAAATATCAACCAAATTCTTGCCACTGAAGTCAGTCAACACGCTTGCCGCGCTATTAAAGAAGCGGATTTGGCACGACGCATTATGTACGCCGCTAAACAACAAGACACCTTGCCTAAACACATCAATCCCAATTTAATGGCACTGCACGAAACCGCGCCGTTTCCCTATAGTTTGACGGAAATTCAAGAATGGGCGGCAGAAATCAAAGACCCCAGTTTTCGCATTCAAACCACAGTGGACGGCGTACATATTTATAACCGCGACGGTTTTCATAGTGCGATTGACCCGTTTGCATTATTTCCACATTTGCGCGTTGAACAAGATGGCAGCCATGCGTTTTATTTGGGTGTGGAATTGGCACGGGCGCAAATTGCGTGGCAATTAGGCAAACGCTTTACCCAAGATCAAGCGTTAACGTGGGGCTGCGCGACTGATAACGCTGAAGCCAGTATTGATTTACATACCTTTAAACCTGCTGGAACGACCTTACAAAAAAAATGATGTTGGCGTGTAGACGTTGCAGTGCAAGGTCTACACGGTGATGTTGCGAACAAGGATTACTCAAAAAATCATGATTCAAGAACTGATTATTACCACCCAAAACGGTGAAGGTGTCGCTCATCTCGCACCGATGGGCATTCATCTTCATGGCGATGACATTATTATTCTGCCGTTTCGCCCCTCCACCACACTCAATAATTTGCTGGAAACTCGCACTGCCGTACTGAATTATTGTGATGATGTGCGCGTATTTGCAGGGTGTTTAACAGGGCGGCGTGATTTTGCTTTAATGCCCGCAGAAAAAATAAACGGTTCGGTGTTGGCGTGTACCTTAGCGCATAGCGAAGTGGAATTAGTCCGCATTGAAGACGATGCCATGCGCCCGAAATTATTTTGTAAAGTCATCCATACGGTGAATCACGCGCCTTTTATGGGTTTTAATCGCGCTCAATATGCTGTGTTAGAAGCCGCTATTTTAATTAGCCGCTTGAGTATGTTGCCTTTAGAGAAGATCGATGCAGAAATTAATTATTTGCGTATTGGTTTGGAAAAAACCGCAGGCGATAAAGAACTTGAAGCATGGGGCTGGTTGATGACAGTCATTGATGAACATAAAGCACAATGCGAAGGGTAGCGATGACAGGAATGCTGGCAAGTGTGAATAGTGTTGCCGAAGCGGTGTTAGTGTTAAACACCCAAGCCGATATTATTGATTTAAAACAACCTGCACGCGGTGCGTTAGGCGCGCTGGATACCGATTTAGTGCGTGAGATTGTCGAAACAATTGCTGGACGTTGTCTTGTCAGTGCAACGGTGGGCGATTTACCGATGCAACCTGAATTAGTATTTAACGCGGTCAAGGCAATGGCAAACACAGGCGTTGATTATGTGAAAATTGGCTTTTTCCCTGAAGGGGATTGGCTTGCTACAGTGGAAAAATTAGCTGAATTAACGCCGCAATATAAGTTAATCACGGTATTGTTTGCCGATACCCAACCCGATTTTGCCATTATCAGCGCATTGAAACAGGCTGGTTTTACAGGGGTAATGCTCGACACCATGGATAAACACAAAGGTTCACTTACTCAAGTCATGACACAAACTGACATAGCGCAGTTTGTTGAATTTGCCAAAACGCAGTCATTGCTGTGTGGGTTAGCAGGTTCACTCAGATTAGACGACATAGCCATACTCATGCCTTATCAAGCCGATTACTTAGGTTTTAGAGGCGCATTATGTGAACAACATCAACGCATTGGGCAACTAAACCAAGCTGCGATTATGCAAATCAGGCAGGCGATAGGGCGGTTTTGAAGGGTTTATAGTCGATATAACATAAAGTGATAATGTTTATGGTGAGCTTGTCGAACCATGAATGCCCTTGGACAAGCTCAGGGCGAACGATGCTATTATCAACTTATAGTGTATTAGCTATATAAAATTCGTAGCCCTTTATCGCAGTCGATTCATTTCCATTCACACAAAGTTACAAACTTATCACCAACGCATAGCTAACCCCATCGGGGTGCAAGCATTCAACCAATTCTCACGCTTACGGCAACAACTACCAGCTTTAATTGTAGTTTATGTGAATTTTATCAATTAAACTAGGTTATTTAACCTATCCCTGTTGTTGCATATAAGCCATTTTTGTTGTCATTTTAGGAATTTCCATACTGGGTGCTAATAATATATCTTTATAATCAATATATTATAATATGGCATATTAATTGCTTTTATTTTGTTTATTACTTAATAAGTAAATATTAATTCTCTGAAATTTAAGCCTACCTCTCTATAATTAAGGCATTAAATTATTCCTTATCTCTTTGGAGAGCTCCATGAAACTTAAAACCCAGATACTGGCTATTGGCATTGCCCTTAGTACAGGCATTGCCAACGCTGAGCCTGTGAAGCCAGTTGATAACACGAAGGCATCGGACAGTGCAATCACCTTGGATACACTGATTGTTAAAGCACAATCAGAGAATAATCCAAATCAACCGTTTGAATCTTTTCTCAATCCGTCAAAAATAATACGTTCCAGAACAGCGACCAGTGATACAGCAAAAATGTTTGATCATACACCTGGAGTCAGTTTTTCGGGTGGTGGCGGTATTTCAAGTCGTATTATTGTTAATGGTATGGCTGATGATCGTGTTCGTGTGCAGATTGACGGTATGAATTTGATTTCAGCGTGCGGCAATCACATGAACCCCGCACTCTCTTACGTTGCCCCCTCCAGCGTATTAAGTGCGCAGGTTCTTGCTGGCATTACGCCCGTGAGTATGGGCGGCGACAGTATCGCAGGAACGGTGCGGGTGCAGTCGGCTGATCCGCAATATGCTGAAGATGATAAAAAATATTTAGTCATGGCTCAAGGATCAGCGTTTTACCGCAGCAATAGCAATGCGTGGGGCGGTAATATTTCCACCACATTGGCAAACAAAAATGCGTCATTGACGTATACAGGCTCTACCGTTGAAGCGGGTAATTACAAAGCAGGCGGCGATTTCACCACCAAAAACAAAGCCAATGCGAATGATGTAGTCAGTTCTTCTGCTTATAAATCGCAGAATCAATCGGTTTCATTAGCTTTGCGTAATGACAATCACGAAGGGATTATCAAGCTTGGATTACAAAATATTCCCTATCAAGGTTTTCCCAACGTGCGTATGGACTTGGCAGGTGATGACAGTTGGTTTGCCAATGTCAGCACTAAAAGTAAATTTGACTGGGGACGATTGGAAACCCGCGCCTATCATGAAGACGTTCAACATTACATGAACTTCCTGCCTGATAAAGCTGATAGAACCGTCCCACCCCGCAATATGCCAATGAATACTCACAGTTATAATCAGGGTCTGGCAGTTAAAGGCATTATTGATCTGAATGAACAACATCAATTGACTGTCGGCAGTGAATATCAGCGTTATCGTTTAAATGATTGGTGGAATCCAATCGGCAATAAACCGATGACCATGATGAACGGTCCTGGACCTTTTTGGAATATCAACAACGGCAAACGCGACAGACTGGATTTTTTTGCTGAAGTGGAGAGCAACTGGAACAGTAAGTGGCTGACACAATTCGGTGTGCGGGCAGGTCTCGTTGAGATGAACGCAGGTAATGTCTACGATTATGGCGTGGTAACACGCGAAGCCGCACTGGTTAACAATCAGGATAAAGCGCGTACTGATGCCATTGTTGATGTTACCGCTTTGGCACGTTATACACCTGACAGTACGCAACAATATGAATTAGGGTTTGCCAGAAAAACCCGTGCGCCCAGTTTATATGAACGCTTTGCGTGGTCTAGGGGAACAGTGATGGGTATGGGCGCAATGGCGATGACCATGCCGATGTCGATGCTAATGAACAACTGGTATGGTGATGGTAATGGTTATGTGGGTAACAACAATCTGAGTCCAGAAGTTGCCTACACCGTCAGCGGTACCGCTAATTGGCATGATGCTGAACAGGAAAACTGGGATGTCAAAATCACGCCGTTTTATACTTATGTGAACAACTACATTGATGCGGGTTTTTGCCAAAAAGCCAATGGCGTAACCTGTAATAACACCGCTAAAGGCTTTACAACTACACACGGTGGCGGCGGTTTCAGATTGCTGCAATTGGGTAACTACGAAGCGCAATTGGTGGGTGTTAATGCCTCAGGTAGCAAGATGTTATTAGCTACGGACAACTATGGCAGCCTGTCTACCAGAGGTATTTTAAGTTATGTACGCGGTCAAAATCTGACCTCTAACGATAACTTATATCAACAGATGCCGCTGAATTCTACTTTAGACCTCGATTATAAATGGGGTGGTTGGGGCGCAACGATTGAAACACAATTGGTTGCACCTAAAAAGACAGTGCAGGCGATTCGTTTAGAACCTAAAACCGCAGGTTATGCACTGCTGAATTTACGCACTCACTACGACTGGAAATATTTGCGTCTTGATGCCGCGATAGAGAACGTGACTGATAAAAACTACTCATTGCCTTTAGGCGGTGTTTATATGGGTGAAGTCGCTTCTGCAAATCCAATCGTTCCAGTACCAGGTTATGGCCGTTCGTATAATGTTGGTTTAACAGTCACTTACTAATACTCCGTCATAAAAAAGCCCAACTCATCGTTGGGCTTTTTTTTTGCGTGTGTCTAAATTCGCATTGCAAATGAATTAAGAGTATTCTGCGATTGCGTAAATGTCGAAAAATACATGTACTCAGTACATCTAAACGTTAATTTCTTAATTGCATCATCACTAGGGGGAATTATGGGACTTTTGGATTCAATCGTTGGACAAGTTGCCGATACTTTATCTGATACTGACAACAGCAAACAAATCGGGTTGATGGACATCATCAATTTAATCAATAATCCACAGACAGGCGGTATTCAAGGTCTTGTCAGTAATTTTGAAGAAAAAGGTCTTGGTGGTGTTGTCGCTTCATGGATTGGGACAGGACAAAATTTAGCGATTTCAGGAGAGCAACTGGAAGCAGTTATCGGTAATACGCCGTTACAGGGTCTTGCGGAAAAATTCGGACTTTCTTCTCAAGACGTATCCAGTCATTTAGCACAGTTATTACCCCAAGTCATTGACCAACTCAGTCCTTCTGGTACTTTACCTGAAGGTAATCAACTAGAAGGCGCGTTGGGATTACTGAAAAATTTCATGAAATAAACTTTAAGTGTAGTAAAGCAATCAGTTTTACCGTTATAAATAAAGCCGCTCGTGGTGAACTCGTGAACCACGAGCGGCTTTACTGTCTATATAAAAAGACAAGAGTCGTTGGCGCGTGGTCACTATAAAAAATTTCTCACGGTCGCCTCACACCAACAAAATGTTGTTGCCAGTAATCATTTTTCAAACTAGACACCAATACTTTACCTGTGCGCTGACTGGGCGCGTGAATAAATTGGTCATTATTGACGTAAAGCCCAACGTGAGAAAATGTTTTACCGTTAGTATCAAAAAACACTAAATCACCTGAGTGTATCGCTTCTTTTTCAACAGGCGTGAGCTGAGTTGCCATGTCTTCTGTAGTACGCGGTAAGCTAATGCCTTGCTGTTGGTAGACGTGATGCACAAAACCACTGCAATCGAAACCGTCTTGTGGATTATCAGAACCGTAATGATAAGGCGCACCTTGTAAACTTAAAGCATAGTTCACGACGGGTGAATCAGATTGTTGGTAGTTTATCGGTGCAACCTCCGAATCGCTGGCACAGCCTGACAGTAGCAGGACAATAAGGACGAAGCTAGTCGAAAAATAAGTGCTTGTGTTCATTTGCTTTGCCTCCTTTGTTGATTATTGACGTGCCATGCAAAGACGTTGCGGTAAAACGTCTTTACCTCATTTGTTTAACTCACCCACTTGGCTTGCAATTTTTCTTTATTCAATGCCAGCCATTGAATTGCCAGAATCGGAATCGCCGAATCTATTTCGTTGTTTTCGACCATTTGATACGCCTCGGCAAAATCAACGGTACGCACTAAAATGTCTTCCTGCTCATGTTCTAAACCGTGTATGCCGTCGGTGATTTGTGTGCTGTCCACTTTGCCGCAAAATAAACTAATGCGTTCAGCCATGCCACCAGGTGTAGTATAAAACTCACTAATCAGCATCAGTTCCTGAATTACACAGCCCGCTTCTTCAAACGCTTCACGGTGCGCAACTTCCACCGCTGTTTCGCCTTCTTCGATAGCTCCCGCGACAATTTCAATCAGCCATGCTTTGTCTGGATTAAGTATAGCTCCTGCACGAAATTGTTCGATGAGTACCACTTTATCCGTGTGCGGATCGTATAACAGCACAGCGACACACGAACCCCGCACAAACAATTCCCGACAAATTTCTTCGCTCCAACCACCACCATACAAAGTATGCGTCAGCCAATATTTTTCCAGTCGAAAAAAGCCCGAATAAGCGATTTCTTTTTTGTGGATGATGAATTGTTTGTTCATGATTTGCCTATTAAAAAATTTGTTTCAGAGATTAATCAGGTGTTCAATCGCTTAAAAACCGCTAACGCTGTTTTACTCCGTTGCTATTGGCATTTAACGTCACTACTTCAATATTTTCTAAGTCTTCGTTATCAACTACTTTCACCGCGATTTGATGACTACCGCTTTTAAAACTGTGGGTTTGTGTGCCGATTTCATTAAATGTCAGTGTTAAAGTCGGTTTTTGCGCAATCGGCACAATGTTTTTTACCAGTAGTAATTGAATATTGATGTTTTCGTGATTTTTTAGGTTTTAGGAATGCAAACTTAAGTTTGCACACCAATGATAGGTTTTCTGTTTGGAATACAAACTTAAGTTTGTATTCTGATTACAAGGTTTCAATATTTCGACAAGATTTTTCCAAAAAGTCGATTAAAAATAAATAATGCCGTTCGGCTAATAATTGCTGTAGCAATTCATTATCAATGGTTAAGTAATCATGCACTAAGGCATTTCTCATACCGATAATTTTTCGCCATTTTTTTAATTCATCAGTTGATATTTTTTGTAACTCCGCCAATTTATTAAAATTGTCATAGGCATCTAAGGGTTAGTTTTTATGTAATGCTTTTAACCAATGTTTTGTAGTACCAATACAGGCTTCAATTAATACTTGTAACGCTCTTTCAGCCGCTCGCCCTTCAATTCTGTTAAATATCCGTTGTCTGGCAATATCAGATAATTGATTTAAATCCTCTAAACATTCAGATTTATGTTGTTCAATAGCGATAAGATAGTCTTTTAACATGATATTTAGTTCCATAACTGCAAGGGGTATTTTTTAATAGGTCTTATAAAATCTATTTCCATGCGGCTTTGAATACGTTGCGTTTCTTGCCATAATCGCCATTCATCAGCGCAATATAATACATAATTTGCTTTTATGACTTGCCATGCTAATGGAATCGGTGCTTGATTAATATCAATAATGGATAATTGAAAATCATGTAAACCTAAAGCTTGTTGCCAATCAAGTGCTAAACATTCTGGTCTAAGGCGGTTTTCTAACGGATTATTTTTAATAAAGGATTTAAAGGCAACGGCTAAATCATAATCACTGTTTATATTAGCCGTGCCTTTAGCACGCGAACCATAAAGCCAAACAATCACTATATCGGCATTTTGCTTGGCTAATTCGGTAATAGCTTGTTGGATGTCACTCATGATTAAGGCTGGTAAGTCACTTTGTAAATCACGCCTAGCTTATCATCACTAATTAATAGACTGCCGTCTGGCAAAGTTAATATATCGACAGGTCGCCCCAAAACTTCGCCTTTATTTGTCAACCAGCCGCTGATAAAAGCTTGTTCGGCGACGGGTTTGTGGTCTTTGAATTTTACTAACGCGACGCGATAACCTTGCGGTTCCGTGCGATTCCAAGAACCGTGTTGGGCAACGAATAATTGATTTTTGTACTCGACGGGAAAAGAGCTGCCTGTATAAAAACGCATTCCTAATGGCGCGATATGGGCTTTGTATTTCCAGACAGGGGCGGTGTAGTCCGCGCATTTTTTACCCGCGCCAAATTCAGGATCAAGCGTGTCGCCGCCATGACAATACGGATAGCCAAAATGTTCGCCTTTGGTCGTCCACTGGTTGAGTTCATCGGCGGGNTCGTCATCACCTAAATAATCACGTCCGTTGTCGTTAAAAAATAGCGCGTTGGTGTCAGGTTGCCAGTCGAAGCCAACGGTATTTCTTATGCCACGCGCGAGAATTTCAAGTTCACTGCCATTAGGATTTAAGCGTATGAGTGAGGTGTAAATGTCTTTTTCAGGGTCGCAAATATTACACGGCGCACCGACTGCCGTGTATAGTTTATTATCAGAGCCAAAGCGCAGATATTTCCAGCCATGATGTTTATCATCGGGCAGTTTATCAGTGACAACGACAGGCGCGGGTGGATTGTCCAAATGTTGAGTAATAGCATCAAAGCGTAAAATTCGATTAACCGCCGCTACATACAACGCGCCGTCTTTATAGGCTACGCCGTTGGGCATGAATAAATTTTCCGCAATCACATAACGATGATCGGCAACGCCATCATGATTGGCATCGGCTAGCGCGTACACTTTGCCTTCTTTACCTGTGCCGACAAAGACCACGCCATCCTCAGCTAATGCCAAACTACGCGCATTGGCGACGTTATCTGCATAAATAGCAATAGAAAATCCAGCAGGTAGCGATAGCTGATTAAGCACGTCTTGATGATTATTAGGTTGTGCAAAAGCCAAACCCGTGTTAAATAACAGCAGTGCAGTCAGCGTAGTTTTTAGTGAATACATGAACTTAATCTCCAGTTAATGACAGTGTAGTTATAGTATCATCCTGAAAAAACATTGAATTAATTTATTCAATCCCCATATAACCCCGAACGTCAACTCACAAAGAGGCTATTCCCATGATGCGTATTTTGCTTTTTTTGGCGACTAACATCGCCATCATGATTGTTGTCAGTATTATTTTTAGTGTCTTAGGCTTAAGCGGCACGCTGGATGCGCAAGGTGTCGGGCTTAATCTTAATGCTTTATTAGTTATGTCAGCTGTGATTGGTATGACAGGTTCAGTTATTTCCCTAGCCATGTCTAAGTGGATGGCGAAAAGTGCTATGGGTGTTTATGTGATTGAGCAACCCCAAGATCAAACTGAACGCTGGTTGCTTGATGTAGTGACACGTCAAGCACAACGTGTAGGTGTTGATATGCCCGAAGTTGGTATTTTTAATACGCCAGAACCCAATGCGTTTGCGACAGGTATGAGTCGCAACAGTGCGTTAGTCGCGGTCAGCTCAGGCTTATTGCAAACTATGAATGCCGATGAAGTGGAAGCGGTCATTGGGCATGAAATGAGCCATGTTGCTAATGGCGATATGGTGACGATGGCATTAATGCAGGGCGTATTGAATACCTTTGTGTATTTCTTTGCCACTATTATTGGTCATGTCGTGGATCGCACGGTATTTAATACTGAACGCGGTCGTGGTCCTGCTTATTATATTGTGCAGATGGTGGCACAAATTGCCTTGGGCATTTTGGCTTCTATGTTGGTGATGTGGTTTTCACGTTACCGCGAATTTAGAGCCGATGCAGGTGGTGCAAATTTAGCAGGACGCGAAAAAATGATTAGTGCATTACGCGCGTTGCAACGCGCCCATGAAGCCCCCCAATTACCTGGTCAACTCGCCGCATTTGGTATTAATAGTGGTGATGGTATGATGCGTTTGTTTATGAGTCACCCCCCATTAGAAGAGCGCATTGCCGCTTTACAAAATCAACGTTAATTAACGACTTGCAAGACCTTTGAGGTTTTTAAAACCTCAAAGGTCTATGTACGCTAGTCACGCCCCTTTCACATTAAGGATTCCCATGAAAAGAATATTATGTTTAGTCGCTGTAGTCTTGGCGAGCAATAGCTATGCCGAAAATACTAAAAATGAATGGCAAAACACCACTATTTCTGAAGCGACCATCGAAAAAATCCAAGCGGCTAAGTATGAGTATAAAAAATGCGTCAGTGATGAAATGCAAAAATCGGAATATCAAAGCCAAGAAAGCCGCGCCGCAACCGATGCCATCATCAAACAATGCGAACCTGTATTAACCAAAATGCGTGAAGTTTATCTGGATGAAAAAGTTCCCGAAACCATTGCAGACCGTCATTTAAAACAATTACGCCTACAAATTACGCGTGATGCTCTACAAAATATGATGTATGCCGAAGCAGCCCGTCAGTCGGGTCAATCCAAGTAATCTACGAGTCTTTTGCAATGAATACCTATACTATTGATTTATCTTTACAGCCGACCACGTTTGACTTATGGCATGTTTGTCTTGCTGGTACCGTGGCTGTGTTGGCATTAACGCTGATTATCTTGCTGATAAGCATGGTGGTTAGCATGAGTCGCCGTAAACTAGAAACGGCACAAGTACCCGCTGAACCCATCGTTAAAATTGTCGAAGTTGAAAAAATCGTTGAAGTCGAAAAATTGGTTCCAGCACCAACACCTGAACCCGTCATTTTAAAAGAAGCCACCCCTGATGCCGCGTTGCAATTGTTGGGTTTATTGCAAAAAGAAGCGCGTTTTATCGACTTCATCGAAGAGGACATAGCCGCCTATAGTGATGCTGATATAGGTATTGCGGCGCGAGTGGTGCATGAAGGTTGTCGTAAAGCCATTAATGAGCATTTCAGTTTAGCTCCTGTGCGTAGCGAAGATGAAGGTAAAAAAATCACCTTACAGCAAGGCTTTGATGCTGCGACCGTGCGTTTAACGGGCAATATCGTTGGCTCAGCACCATTTACAGGTACGCTGATTCATAAAGGTTGGCAAGTCACCAATATTCGTTTGCCTAAACTGACGCAAGGACACAACGCCGCGATTATCGCCGCCGCTGAGGTTGAATTATGAGTTTATTCGATCACATCAAAAAACCTAAACCCCCTGAAACGACAAGCACGTCAGCATTTGCCAACATGGGTAAACCAGCCGAACCGACAACAGCGACTCAGCCAGTTGAAATGGTCGAAGTACCCACACAAGCACCCGCTGAGCCAGTCGCACCAGTCGTTGCTGAAACGCCTACATCCACAGAGGATAACACGACCGACCAGCATTTTTTTGTTGGTATCGACTTAGGCACAACCCACTGCGTATTGTCTTATGCAAAAGCCAGTGACGATGAAGATGCTGAATTTTCACAGCAAGTCATGGCAATCCCGCAATTAACCGCGCTGGGTATGGTCGAAGACAAAAATCAACTGCCATCATTTCTGTATCAAGCTCATGAAGTCGAAATTGCAGAGGGTGAAACTGCTTTACCGTGGACAAATAAACCAGAACACCTAGTCGGTGAAGTGGCGCGTAATTTGGGTAGCAAAACCCCGATACGTTTAGTGTCTAGTGCGAAAAGTTGGTTATGTCATGCGGGTGTGGATTGTAAAGCTCCAATATTGCCTGCCGATGCCCCCGAAGAAATCGAGCGCGTCTCGCCATTTCAAGCAACGACTGCTTATTTGCAACACATCCGTGATGCGTGGCAACACCAACACCCGAACGCACCGTTAGCTGAACAAGATTTAGTCATTACCGTTCCCGCCTCATTTGATCCTGCGGCGCGTGAATTGACCGTAGAAGCCGCGCGTGCTGTTGGCTTAAACCAAGCGATTTTATTAGAAGAACCCCAAGCCGCCGTTTATAGCTGGATAGAAAAAAGCCAAGGCGAATGGCGCAAACAAGCTAAATGCGGCGACGTTATTTTAGTCATCGACGTGGGCGGTGGTACGACCGACTTATCCTTAATCGCCGTCACTGAACAAAATGGCAATCTGGAACTGACCCGCGTAGCGGTCGGCGACCATATTCTATTAGGTGGTGATAATATGGATTTGGCATTGGCGTACACCGTCAAAGCCAAACTAGAAAAAGACGGCAAACGCCTAGAGCCTTGGCAAATCCAAGCTTTAACCCACAGTTGCCGTGATGCTAAAGAAAAAATCTTCTCGCAAGATGATGTAGATAACATCCCGTTAGTCGTCGCCAATCGTGGCTCATCGTTAATCGGCGGCACATTACGCACTGAATTAACGCGTGAAGAAGTCAACCGTGTGTTAGTCGAAGGCTTTTTACCGAAAGTTGCCGCCAGTGACCGCCCCATTAGTCGTACCCGTGCGGGCTTAAGAACGGCTGGCTTACCGTATGCCCAAGACGCGGCAATTACTCGCCACTTAGCGGCTTTCCTCGCTAAACAACAACACGCCACCGAAGACTTAAAAGATGTAAACCTGCCTGACAACGCCACGTTTTTACACCCAACCGCCGTGTTATTTAATGGCGGGGTATTAAAAGCGGACGTGTTAGCGAATCGCTTAATGGACGTTTTAAACTCATGGTTAGAGGCTGAACAAGCTCCCGAAGCACGGTTATTAGCAGGGGCTGATTTAGACCTAGCGGTTGCTAGAGGCGCGGCATATTACAGTTTTGTCCGTCAAGGTAAAGGCGTGCGTATTAAAGGTGGTACTGCCGCCGCTTACTATGTTGGCATAGAAAGCGCGATGCCCGCCGTCCCTGGCTTACCACCTGAAATTGAAGCCCTCTGTATCGCGCCATTCGGTATGGAAGAAGGCACGCAAAAAGAACTGCCCGATGATGAATTTGGTTTAGTCGTTGGTGAACCTGTGCGTTTTCGGTTCTTCGCCTCCAACACGCGCCGTGACGATATAGTCGGCACGCGTTTAGATTACTGGACAGAAGACGAATTAGCCGAACTCGATGAAATTGAAATCACTCTCGCTGAAGACGGTCGCCGTGTGGGTGAAGTTGTTCCCGTGCATTTACGCGCCGCTGTCACCGAAGTTGGCACATTAGAATTACAAGCTGTATCACAAAAAGACAATGGACAATGGAAGATTGAATTTGATGTGAGGGCAGGGGAGTAACGTCAGGGCGGATTCATCCGCCCTGTTTCATCTCATGCACATTATGAATTTTAGGATAATTATCAGTTACAGCTGATAGTTTTTTTCATAGCTGTCGTTTTAAGCTATTTTGCTTAAATTGTGTAGATACCTACGCGCCTTAACATTGAAACGATACAAAACTCCAATCAAGAGTCGCCTACCCTATACACTTAATCACAAGTTGACCATGTATAATGTCCGCTAATTAGTTTAATTTTCAGGATATTTATTTATGGTCATTCTCGGTATTAATGATGTAGGTCATCATAATTCCGCTGCATCAATTGTTATTGATGGTCAATTGGTTGCCTCTATTGAAGAGGAACGCATTTCTCGCATTAAAATGGATAACGCGTATCCGCATCAAGCAATTGCCGAGGTGTTGGCGATTGCAGGTGTTACTGCTGAACAGGTGGATGTGGTTGCCTTGGCTGGTTTGTCGCGTTGGGATCAAAAGCCTTATGTGGATACCTTATTCAAATACATGGCTAAAGTCGCTAAACAAGAGCCTGATATTAAGCGGTTTTATTGGCAACAACAGCCTGCACGCATTACCCGTTTATTTAAACAACGGCAAAAACCTGCGGGTGTGTTGGCTGATAAGCCTACGCAAACTGTGGAACATCATTTAGCTCATGCCGCGTCTGCTTATTATGCGTCGCCCTTTTCAGATGAACGTGTTGGCGTAATTTCTTTGGATGGTGTCGGTGATTTTTCTTGGGGTTCAGTGTGGCTGGGTGAGAATGGAAAATTACAACAAGTTGAGTATTTACCCTATCTTAACAGCATCGGTTTGCTGTATTCGGCGGTGACGATTTATCTGGGTTTTAAAGCCACGCGCCATGAAGGTAAGGTGTTAGGTTTGGCGGCGTTTGGTAATCCAGAGCCGTTGTTATCACGCTTACTCGCGCATACTAATCCAACTGATTGGGCGAATCTGTTTGATGCCAGATTGGCGCGAATTGCCTTGCAGTTTGCCAAAGAAGTCGGGCAATCGGCACTACGAGAATTATGTGATGGTTTGAGTCAGGAAGATGTGGCGGCTGGTATTCAAGCCTATACCGAACACCTGATTTGCGCGTGGATACAAGAACAAGCGCAACAACTAGGCGTGAATAAGTTGGCAGTGGCAGGCGGTGTATTTGCTAATGTTAAATTAAATCAACGCTTGTTAGCCTTGCCTGAAATAGATAATATTTATGTGCATCCGAATATGGGTGATGGCGGTTTGGCAACGGGCGCGGCTTACGAAGTGTATTCCCGTTTGCAGAATGGTTTGCTGCCAAAATTACAGCCACACGTTTATTTAGGCACGGAGATTAATCGGGAAAACGCGCTAGCCGCGTTGCAAAAATCAGGGTTGTCTTACAGTGAACCTGAGAATTTGTCTTACACGGTGGCGAAGTTATTGGCGGCAGGTAAAGTGGTGGCTAGGGCAGCGGGTAAAATGGAATATGGTCCTCGCGCCTTGGGTAATCGTACGGTGATGGCGGCTTGTCAGGATAAAAGTATTAATCAGTGGTTGAATGAGAAGTTTGCCCGTACTGAGTTTATGCCGTTCGCGCCTGTTATTATCGAAGAACAAGCGCACGCGTATTTTCCTGATTGGCAAGAAGACCATTGTGCCGCCCGTTTTATGACGCTGACTTATGATGCTTCGCCTATCGCCCAACAGAATATTCCAGCCGCCGTGCATGTGGATAATACCGCCAGACCACAGGTGATACGCCGCGTCGATAATCCTGCCTATTACGATATTATCAATGAGTATTATCAATTAACAGGCGTGGCGAGTGTGATTAATACCAGTTTTAATATGCACGAAGAGCCAATTGTACGCACTGCCGAAGAAGCCATTTTGGCGTTTCAGGCGGCTCAGTTGGACGCGCTTATTTTGGATGGTTTTTTAATCGAGCATAGCTAATGTAGTATAAATGATACCGTTCGTGGTGAGCTTGTCGAGCCACTCTCAGCCTTCGACTGTTCGACAAGCTCACAGCTCAGCGCGAACGGATAGCAATTACAAACGGCGTGTTAACTATAATGAGTGAACGTACTGATCGGCAAAGTTATCAGTTGCTGAAACCAGTGCGTCTATCATTTCATCACCTTGAGCAATATGCCCTGCATTCGGTAAAATAATATACTCAGCATGAGGCATCGCTTGATGCAAACGCATTCCCGCTTCGATAGGGCAGACTAAATCCATGCGCCCATGAATAATCACGGTGGGAATGTTTGCTAGCCGATGACAGTTTGCCAAAATTTGATTTTCAGTAATGAAATAATGATTCTTGGCATAATGCAGTTCCATACGCGCTTGTTTAAGCATTTTTTCAGTAACGTGTTCATCAGTGGGTTGGTAATCATTGCCCAATGCAACTTGACCGCCCCATGCTAACCACTCTTTAGCCACCCGCCGCTGCGTAACTTCGTCTTTGTCCCATAATGCGTTATAACAATCAGCTACGAAATTGCTGTGGTTGGCATTGGGAATACTGGCGATTAAGCGATGCCATTGTTCAGGATAAATGCGTCCCGCACCGTCTTTAGTAAACCAATCCATATCGGCTTGCCGCGCCAGAAATACGGCACGAATAATTAATCCCATCACTTTATCAGGGTGCAGTTGTGTATATATCAGTGCCAACGCTGCACCCCAAGAACCACCAAACACCAGCCATTGCTTGATATTAAGGTGTATGCGTATGCGCTCTAAATCTTCACATAAATCTTGGGTGGTATTTTTATTCAACTCACCAAACGGCAATGACAAACCGCAACCGCGTTGGTCTAGCAAAATGATGTGATAGCGTTCTGGATTAAAAAACTGGCGGTGTTGTGGTTTAGTGCCTGAACAAGGACCACCATGCAAAAAAACCACAGGAATTCCCTCAGGATTGCCGCTTTGTTCAACATAAACACGGTGTTGACTAGCGGTGTCGAGGAAAAAACTGTGAAAAGGTTGAATTTCAGGATAAAGAGATTTCATTGTTCAATGGATTAGTGCTAATTTTCAGGCGAAAAAAAAGGAGGGGTTTGAAACCCTCCTTTTGTTCGGATTGGTTATTAAGCGTGTTGCTTAGAAACCTAAACCTAAGTAACCGCCAGCAGTTACACCGTTAGTGTTAACGCCGTCAATTGAACCCAATGCTTGGTGGTAACGTGCGTCAGCACCGATGTACAAATCTTTCCAGATTTTGTAATCTGCACCGATACCAAACTGCATACCTGGACTCAATACAGTAATTGCATCAGATGGAGGGCTAACTACGTTGATTTCAAAACCGACAGGAATGATCCAAGGTCTGAAAGAACTGCCTTTCAAGAATTTAATTTTTGGTGAAGCTGCCAATGTGAATTGGTTAACTGTTGCTGTTTTAGTATTTGCAGCAGGCATATTAAAGCCTAAAGAATTTACTACAGCTACTTCTGGGAATGATAGACCGTTATTGCCTCTACGACCCAATTCTTTATAATCGAACATCAATTCAGCTAACACTTCAGTGTTGTCCATCAAACCGAACAGGTTGTTGTTCAAGCTGAAGTCGAAACCTGCACCCATGTACCATGCGTCTTTATCAGCTAAAGGACCTACCGCTACGCCGCTTTTACTAGCACCAATACCTGGAACGATAGTGGGGTCTAATGTACCGCCTCTTGTGCCGTTAGTATGTCCATAACCACCACGGAAGAACATCATGTTGTCTTTAGTTTTTTCGATAACTGGTGCAGCTTTAACAGATGCCATCCATTGATCCAACTCTTCAACTTTAGCCGCATCAGCACTAACAACAGGAGCAGCAGTTGCTTGTTGTGATTTTAAAGCAGCTAATTCATCTTGCATCATACGAACTTGCGCTTCTAATGCGTCAACTTTGCTGTACGATGGTTGAGCAGCACTTGATGAATGGGAATGCTTTTTTGTTGATTTGTGTGCCATTGCTTGTGGAGAAACTAAGGCTGCACCCATAGTTAACGCAGCTGTGGCAATACCCAGCACTAATTTAGTTTTTTTAAATGTCATTGAGCCCCCTCATGAGGTTGTTATCTTACAAAAATTTGCTTTAATACAACAAAGCTTGCTTACGGAGGTCATATTAGCAGTAAAGCTTATTCACTACAAGTTTTAACAGTATTTTTTTGCGCTCAATTACTCTTTAATTATCAATGAGTAATCATATATGTAGCGTAATATCTAGGGATTGTATTTAAAAAACAACAAAAATTATCAAATTTACAATTTACCATTTCGTTGAATTATCGCGCATTCTTTGTACCGCTCTCTGATAGGTTATAATTGTTTTATTCTTTCACACACAGCGTGTACAGCTACTCATCTCATGACTATAACTTCAGACATTACCATTATTGGTGGCGGTATTATCGGGCTACTGACGGCAAGAGAATTAATTAAAACGGGGGCAACAGTCACCGTTATCGAAAAAAATTTACTCGGACAAGAATCATCGTGGGCAGGCGGTGGTATTTTATTGCCGCTGTATCCGTGGCGACAGCCAGATGCGATTAGCCGTTTAGTATTGCAAAGTTTGAAACTCTATCCTAGCTTAGCAGAAGAATTATATAACGATACCCAAATAGACCCTGAATGGAATCCCTGCGGTCTATTAATTACTAAAAATCCAGACATAGCTACCGCTGTAAATTGGTGTGAAAGTAATAACATTCCCTTTCAAGCGGCGGGTGATGAATTCTTCACTGAACTCAACACCACGCCTATTCATCCGTTATGGATGCCGACCATTGCTCAAGCGCGTAATCCGCGTTTAGTGCGTTCACTCAAACAATATCTTATCAATCACGGTTGCGATTTGCGTGAACACTGTGCCTTAGCCGCCGTCATTCATGATAATAAGCATGTTACTGCTATCAGTACCAGCTCAGGAAAATTGGCTGTTAATGAACTTATCATTGCTGCGGGTGCATGGACAGGGCAATTATTTCAACAATCTATCGCCACCGACACACCCAATATTGCCCCCGTCAAAGGGCAAATGCTGATATTTGATGCCAAACCCGACACGCTACGCCATATCGTTTTGGACAATGACCAATATTTGATTCCCCGTTTAGACGGAAAAATTTTGGCGGGTAGCACCGTTGAACATGATGATTTTAATAAAACCACCTCGGAAATTGTTTACGACCAACTGGCGAATTTCGCGGTCGATTTATTACCCGCATTGCGTAATTATCCCATTATTAAACACTGGGCAGGTCTTCGACCAGGCACTGAACATGGCGTGCCGTATATTGGTAGACATCCTAGCATTAGCAACTTAAGCATCAATGCAGGGCATTTTAGAAATGGCTTAGTGATGGGACCTGCATCGGCACAATTACTGGTTGATTTGCTTTTAAACCGTCCAACTGCCGTTACTCCTGAACCTTATCGCTTAACCAGACCCTAAACATAAACTCATGAACCTTTATCCCTTATTACGTCCGCTACTGTTTTCCCTAGATCCTGAAACTGCACATGAAGTCACGCTGAAATTATTAAACGCAGGGCAAGCAATAGGCGTAAACAAATTACTTTATCCACGCGTTGCTGATAAACCTGTCACCGTTATGGGTTTACAGTTTAAAAATCCTGTCGGGCTTGCCGCAGGTTTAGATAAAAATGGTGATTACATTGACGCACTGGCAGGCTTAGGTTTTGGCTTTGTAGAAATCGGTACAGTCACACCACGCCCACAAGCGGGCAATCCCAAACCGCGTTTATTTAGATTGCCTGAACAAGAGGCGATTATTAACCGCATGGGTTTTAATAATCTAGGTATAGATCATTTACTGGAACAAGTGCAACGCAGCCATTATCAAGGCGTTTTGGGTATTAATATCGGTAAAAATGCGGACACGCCAATTGAAAATGCAACCGATGATTATTTAATCGGTTTACGCAAAGCCTATCCATTCGCCAGTTACATCACCATCAACATTTCTTCGCCTAACACCAAGAACCTACGCCAATTGCAACAAGGCGATGAAATCAAAAGTTTGTTGGCAGCGTTAAAAGCAGAACAACTGATATTACAACAGCAACACGGTCGTTATGTACCGATAGCGGTAAAAATTGCCCCTGATTTAAGCGATGAAGAAATTACCCACATTGCCACGCTATTACAGGAATTTTCCATAGATGCAGTGATTGCGACTAATACTACAATTGCGCGTGATGCCATTGCCAATCACCCGTTAGCGAATGAAGCTGGTGGCTTAAGCGGTGCACCTGTTAAAGATAAGTCTACGCGTGTGGTGCGTGGTTTAGCGTCTGAACTCAACGGTAAACTACCGATTATCGCCGCTGGCGGTATTTTGACAGCGGAAGATGCGCAAGAAAAACTCGCCGCTGGAGCGAGTTTGGTACAGATTTACAGTGGCTTAATTTATAAAGGTGCAGAACTAATAGCAGATATAGTTAAAGCCCTATAAAAGAGCGGTGTCCACGAAAAGCACGAAAGACACGAACGGATTATCAATTTTGCCGTGCGCCTCACCTTGAAAGGCGAGGCACACGGTAGCTGCTAAAAGTGGCTTTATTAAGATGACGCTGGAGCGTCAACGGCAGCATTCCAACGCTGGAGCATTGGAACGATGCAAATGGATTGATGTCGTGACATTTTTCGTGCTTTTGGTGTTTTTCGTGGACACTATGTTTTACTGCCCAGCAATCGACATCTGTTCAACCAATATAGACCCTGTTCGCACATTGCCGCGATAGTCCACATCATTACCGATAGCAACAATATTTTTAAACATGGTTTTTAAATTACCTGCAATGGTAATTTCTTCGACAGGGTATTGAATCACGCCGTTTTCCACCCAAAAGCCTGCCGCGCCGCGTGAATAATCGCCTGTCACCATATTAACGCCTTGTCCCATTAACTCTGTGACTAATAAGCCTGTATTCATCTGTCTTAACAAGGCTTCAAAATCCAGATCGCTGGGGGTAATGGTTAAATTATGCACGCCGCCTGCATTACCCGTACTGCGTAGCCCTAGTTTACGCGCTGAATAAGTGCTTAATATATAACCTTGTAATACGCCATCACGAATAATATCGCAGGCTTGTGTGGCAACGCCTTCACCATCATAAATCGCACTACCTAATGCACCCAATAAATGCGGCTGTTCATAGATATGAATAAAGTCAGGGAAAATTTGCGTATCCAACGCATTCAACAAAAATGATGATTTACGGTATAAATTGCCACCACTGATTGCACCACACAATGAACCCAACAAACTCGATGCCATTTCAGCACAATACAAAACAGGGCATTGCCGTGTTGTTAATGATTGCGCGTTTAAGCGTCGCAAAGTACGTTCGGCGGCTTTTTTACCAACTTCAATCGCAGGTTCTAAGCCTAACGCGTTTCTGGTTACGCTATACCAATAATCCCGCTGCATACTGTCGCCGCGTTGCCCTAATACCGAGCAACTCAAGGAATGACGGGTAGATTGTCGCCCTTGCAAAAAACCTAAACTATTACCAAGAATGCTGATGCCTTGATGACTATTAACGGTCGCGCCTTCCGAATTAGTTACATCAGCATCATAAAATCGCGCCGCATCCTCGCATTCAATGGCTAAGGCGATAGCTGCATCCGCGCTGATATTCCACGGATGATATAAATCCAAATCAGGAAACTCAGTCGCTAACAATTCTTTTTCAGGCAAACCTGCGTACTCATCGGGACTGGTATAACGAGCAATGCTACACGCCGCGCTTACTGTTTCTTTAATCGACTCAGGTGATAAATCGGTACTACTGGCTGAACCTTTACATTGCCCAAAATACACGGTAACACCTAGATTTTGGCTACAATCATGTTCAATGGTTTCCACTTCACCTAAGCGAGCGGTCACAGACAAGCCGTCTTGTAAACCAAGCCCCGCTTCCGCTGCCGTCGCGCCTTGTCGTTTAGCTTCGTCCAAGATGGACTGTACGGTATTTTTTAACTGATTCATTAATTCTGGATTCTGCACGGTCTTCTCTGTGTGAGTTGGTTAAACAATTAAGCCGTCATGATAGCAATATCATCAACGGCTTTCATGGCTTTTTGAATACTTTTGCCGTCTCGATTGCCTTGTTATCACATCCATAACCCTATAGAATCATTTCAACACTGCAAGCAACCTCATTCATAGCGTGATTGCAACGCATCACTCGACTTTCTTTAGCCGCACACCACACAGCATGAATCACATAGCCTTAAAAATGTTAATGGGCGATAAAGGCAAATACTTGGGTATTATCATGGGGCTAACCTTTGCCTCATTGATTATGACGCAACAACCCGCGATTTTTATCGGGATACTCGCACGCACTTACAGCTTTATTTCAGACACGGGCTTGCCTGATATTTGGGTGATGGATGAAAAAGTCCAGTTCGTTGATGATATTAAGCCCTTGCAAGATACGGAACTATATCGAGTACGCGGTATTTCAGGCGTGGCATGGGCAATGCCGATGTATAAAGGATTGTTAAAAGCACGGCTTGCCGATGGCACATTTCAAACCTGTATTGTGGTGGGTTTAGATGACACCACGCTGATTGGAGGTCCGCCGATTATGTTGCAAGGTGAAATTAGCGATTTACGCCGTAGCGACAGCGTGATTATTGATGTCGATGGTCTTAATGAAAAGCTAAACAAACCCACTGCCGATGGTAAAAAAATACCACTGAAAGTAGGCGATAGCCTAGAGCTTAATGATCGCCGTGCCATCGTGGTCGGTGTTGCTAAAGTAACGCGTACTTTTCAATCCCAACCTGTCATCTACACCACTTATTCCCGCGCTAAAAGCTACGCACCCAAAGAACGTAAACTGTTGTCATTTGTGCTAGTCAAAGCCGATAAAGGGCAAGACTTAGGCGAACTCACCCGCCGTATTCGAGAAAAAACAGGTTTAGCTGCTTATACGCAGCAAGAATTTATGGATATAACTTATAACTATTTCATAAAGAATACAGGTATACCGATTAACTTTGGTATATCGGTATTACTAGGTTTTATTGTCGGCGCGGCAATTGCAGGGCAAACTTTTTATAGCTTCACCCTCGAAAATATTCGTCAATTCGGCGTGTTAAAAGCCATGGGAACAAGCAACTGGACGTTATTACGCATGATTTTATTACAGGCTGTGTTAGTCGGTAGTATTGGTTATGGCATGGGCGTGGGCTTAACGGCTTTGTTCGGTTACGCCATGCGCCATACCATTTTAGCGTTCAAATTTCCGTGGCAATTATTAGTCTTTAGCGGCGCAGGAGTCAGTTTAATTTGTATGATAGCTGCGTTAATCAGCATTTTAAAAGTCATGCGTTTAGAACCTGCCATCGTGTTTAAGAGCTAACTATGGTTGATGCCGTTCGTTGTGAAAAGCTCGTTAAAATCTACGATGCGGGCGGGCAAAAAGTAGTTGCCTTAAACGGTATCGACTTAAACATTAAGCTGGGCGAATTAATGATGTTAGTCGGCCCGTCAGGTTGCGGTAAAACCACTTTAATTTCCGTGATTGCAGGTATCTTGGATCAAGATTCTGGCGTGTGTGAACTGTTCGGCAAAAACGTCAACGTCATGTCCAGCAAAGACAAATTACAATTTCGAGCCAAAAATATCGGCTTTGTCTTTCAAGCCTTTAACTTATTACCGTCGCTTAATGCCGCTGAAAATGTCTCGATTCCACTGATTATTAACGGCGAAAAACGCACTATTGCTGAACGCAAAGCCATTGAGGTATTAAAGCAAGTTGGCTTAGGCGACCGTTGGAAATCCTATCCTTCACAACTCTCAGGCGGACAACAACAACGTGTCGCCATTGCCCGAGCTTTAGTTCACAGCCCTCGCTTAATCGTCTGCGATGAACCCACCAGCGCGTTAGATCATACCAGCGGGCATAATGTTATGAACTTACTGAAAGAAGTCGCACTACATCAAGACCGCGCTTTAGTCATCGTCACCCACGATGCCCGAATTTTTGAATTTGCCGACCGTATCGCGCAAATGGATGATGGGCATATTATTAAAGTCACCTGACAGACGGTTTTATTGACTGTTAAATTTCTAACTTAATTTTACCTATTGCATAGTTATGAATTAATGCACCAATAATATTTTGATAAGGGATACCTGTTTCCTTTGACTTCGCTGTAAAGGGAACGCAGTATAAATAATTGTTCAGTTCAACAATGAAAATAAGCTGGTTGAGATATTTTTCGCTGTTGGGGTGGCGATATGTACCAATAATATTGCCTTTGGCGATTTATGCACGGGTAATTTTTTGAACCATGCTGATTGGCGATGTCTTCCAAATGTCCTCACAATATTCACGAATAGCTCGATCCGAGGAAAACTTGCCAATCCTTGCCACATTGAGGATGGACAAACGACTCCAGTGTTCTGAGTTTTTAAACTGGCGACCGACTTCTTCCTGACAGGCGGCGTAGCTGGCGAAGTCAGCGCAGATTAAATAGGGATCATGATTCCAGATGTTATCAAGGAATGGTGTGAACAGTTCGTTGTCGCCCTGTGAGAATAAACCAGATGACAGAAGGTCGAGTGCCTCGCGTAGCGCAGGTGTGCGCTCTATAAAGTCTCTACTACGATAACCGTTTGCACGCAGAGCTTGCACAGCCTCAACGCTGAGACCAAAGAGAAAAAAGTTATCCTCGCCCACTTCTTCTCTGATTTCTACATTAGCACCGTCTAGTGTGCCGATAGTCAACGCGCCATTCATTGAAAATTTCATATTGCCCGTACCCGATGCTTCCATGCCAGCGGTGGATATTTGCTCTGACAAATCGGCGGCTGGGTATAGCCGTTGTCCCAGCTTAACATTCATGTTTGGCACGAATACTACTTTAAGTCGCTCATTGACTTGGGGATCGTGGTTAATAACATTAGCCACCGAGTTAATCAGTTTGATAATCAGTTTTGCCATGCGGTAGCTGGGTGCTGCCTTACCACTGAAAATAAAAGTGCGTGGTGTGATGTCGGTATGAGGATGTTGCTTGAGTTGATGATAGAGACTGATGATATGTAGTACATTAAGGTGTTGGCGTTTGTATTCATGAATGCGCTTGGCTTGGATGTCGAATAGGCTATCTGGATCGACAGTAATACCAACAGTTTGCCGAATATAGTCTGACAGCTTAGCCTTGGCGGAGCGTTTGACCTGTCGCCAGTGCGAGCGAAAGTTGGCATCGTCAACGTGGACTTCTAAATGGCGCAATTGTTCCATATCCCGCAACCAACCAGGACCAATACTTGAATCAATCAATGTGGCGAGTGAAGGATTAGCCAAAGCAATAAAGCGGCGTGGCGTAACCCCATTGGTCTTGTTGCTGAACTTCTCTGGCCAGACTTTATAAAAGTCTTGCAGCACTGTTTTTTTCAAAAGGTCGCTATGCAAAGCAGCAACACCATTGATGGCGAAACTACCGACACAAGCCAAGTTCGCCATACGCACTCGTTTTTCACCTTCATCATCAATGAGCGAAAGACGAGTGAGACACTCACTGTCATTTGGAAAATGCCAGCGCATCTCGTCCATGAATCGGGTATTAATCGCATAGATAATTTCCAAATGACGCGGCAGAATGCGTTGAAATAAGGGTAGAGACCAAGTCTCTAAAGCCTCAGGTAGCAAGGTGTGATTAGTGTATGCGAAAGTTTGTCGAGTGATATTCCAAGCCGACTCCCAGTCCATGCTATGCTCATCCACCAATAAACGCATTAGTTCTGGAATCGCGATGGAGGGGTGGGTGTCGTTTAGTTGCGCGACGAATTTATCGGCAAAGTCGGTGAGCTTGCCTTGGTCACGCAGGGTCATTTGAATCATGTCTTGCAGCGAGCAGGTAACGAAAAAATATTGCTGACGTAGGCGTAATTCTTTGCCAATTTCAGGCTCATCGTTAGGGTAAAGCACTTTGCAAATATTTTCAGCGACAACCATATCATCAACCGCACCATAATAATCGCCGTGGCTAAATGCCAGCAGGTCGAAAGATTCGAGTGCTTCAGATTTCCATAGCCTAAGCAGGTTTGCATTGACCACACCATAGCCTAGGATAGGTGTGTCGTAGGCTAAACCATAAATACAGGTTGCAGGAATCCAGCGGACTTGTGGTTGGTTGGTTTCGTCAACGTAGTGTTCAGTATAGCCACCCATCTTGACTGGATAGCGGATTTGTCGATTGGGAAGTTCCCACGGATTGCCGTTACGCAACCACGCGTCGGCAATCTCGACCTGCCAGCCATCGCGTATTTCCTGATCAAAGATGCCATATTCGTAACGGATACCATAACCGATAGCAGGTATCTCAAGGGTCGCCAGCGAATCCATATAACAGGCGGCAAGTCGTCCCAGTCCACCATTACCCAAACCTGGCTCTAGTTCAGTCTCTAAAATGGTATCCAAATCAAGTCCTAGGTTTTGCAGTGCCTCGCGGGTGTGATCCCAAGTATTACCCCAGACATCTAAATTGAGGATATTGTTACCGAGATGTGGACCTAACAGAAACTCTGCTGATAGGTAGGCTACAGTTCTGGCATCAGAATGCCGATACCGTTCTGTGGAGGAAACGAATCTAGCAAGTAGGCGATCGCGGATAGTGTGCGCTAGGGCGGTGTAATGATCGACTGGCGAGGCATCCTCAAGCGTCCTGCCCACCACATAAAATAGGTTATCCATGAAGGAGTGCTGGATGGCTTCAACGGATCGTGCAATGCGAATGCTCAGTGATTGTTCGGCTATATCAAACATAAAGTATCCTCAGTTTTTAACATTACAGTTTTATCACGGAAAATGTCGGATTACGCTAATCCGACTTGGCATCTACTTTTTTCGTACTTTTCGTGGGCTTTACTTAGCCACCACTGGCTTACTTTCTACATCGTCCACGCTAATCGTTCCTGCACTAGAACGAGCGCGTAGCGTTGGCTCATACATCGCACTGGCATAAATCGGTGGCACGGTAAAAACGCCTGCACTGATGGCTTTAATTTTGTATTGATATTCGGCGAGATTCTTAGTGATACTGCCGTACAAAACCACTCTATCTTCACGAATATCGGCATATTGCGGTGTCCAGTTACCACCTGTATGCAAACGGTCTTTCCACCATGATGAGCCGTTATCGGCAACATCGCCTTCGCCGTTGTCTTCACTCTCGCTAGATTGTGCCTCTTCGGTTTTTGCGGCTGGAGTTTGTATCACTGCTTCAAAACCCGCAGGCAGTAAATCTTGTATGGCTAAATCGTTAATCCAATCACGGTCTATGGCGCGGACGCGTAACTGTACGGTGATTTCTTCACCTAAAGCGGCTTTAGTCACGGTTTCGCCTTTGGTATTTAAATACACACGGTTGATTTCTAAGCCATCATGGATTTCAGTAGTGGGTGGCAGTTGGTCATAACCTGATTCGGACACTGCATAATAAAGTGGTATCGAGCTATCACCTGAAAAATGCAGTTTTTTCGTGGTGTCTGGAAAGCTAACACGCGGTGCAAAGTTAGCAGGTAAGGGCAGGGCTTGTGATTGTCCTGCTGAATCAATAGCGGTAATGGCTAATGACTGCACGATAGTTGGCGGTACAACATCCACATAAGCACCGTAAGCCAATAACAAATAAGCCGAGGATAAGGTGTTGTAATGATCTGCGCTTAAGCCTTTAGCAATGTTTTGAAAAATAGTCGGTGGCAAGGCTTGTAATCGGGCAGGGAAGTGTTTTGCCAATAAATGCAAGGTCTGCGCGTCATGAATCATTGGATCATAATAATCTTGATAGTTATATTCTCCTGTACCCATTGCACCAAGTTGTTTAATAGGTATATTAATCAAGTCATCGGCGACGGCTTGTTGTTGTAGCAGTTGATAACTTGCCGCCAGATAAACGGCAACCAAATCATTACGCCAGAGTTCTTCTTTGAAATTGGCGCGTAAGTTTTCCCGCAATGTGGACAAAATAGCGGTGGTGACAGTACCTTGACGGGTTAATAAGTACGCTGCATAAGCACGCACGCGCACACTTTCTAATTCACTGGCAGGGCTTGCCGCCAAAGTTTGCAAATAGCTCAGCGATTTTTGCAACATATCTTCGGGTATCGCAATATCCGCTGCTTTGGCTTCCATTAATACATTCACTGCGTACACGGAGGCGAATTCATCCGCTTCGGGCGATGCACCCCATAAACCAAAACCGCCTTCGGCATTTTGGCGCGTGCGTAATACCGCAAGCAGTTTTGTAAAATCAGCATTCGAGGCAATAGCGGTTTTTTCTTCCGCAAATTCTGGATGTTTGCTTAACACCAACATCGGCACGGCTTTACTGAGCAATTGTTCAGTACAACTGTGTTCAAAATTATCCAGATAAGCCGTTAAGCCAGACACTGCAACGACGGGCAATGGCGAAATACCCGCGCTGACTTTACGATGTTGTGGGTATAACAAACGTTCAATCGCTATATCTTGCGTACCTTTGAAACTACCAAAGCGTAAATCAGCAATTTTTGGCGAGGCGGCGCGCACGCTCATGTCACTGCGCATTGTGGTGGTTTTTCCTGCCACTTCGGCAGTGAAAGTAAGCGTGGCATTACCGAGTACAACAGCAGAACCTGTCGCCGCTTGTAGTTTAAAGGTTGCTACGCCTTCATGCCCTTCGGCAATCACCAGCGATTTTTTAGCTTCATCTTTAATAGTGAGTTGTGGCGGAACGCTTAAGCTGATTTGTGCGCTCGCTTGATCACCTGAACCTTTGACATGATTAGCAACGGCAACACTGACGGTAAATTCATCGTTGGGAGCAATCATATACGGTGCATTGGGTGTGACAATTAAATCGCCGCGTACTTGGGTTTTATCGCTAACACTGGCTATGCGTGAATCATTGACCGCCACCGCCATCACACGCATCGTACCGTTAAAGGTTTCAGGGACGGTGTAGGTAAATTCTTTTTCACCGACTAAATCAACAATGCCTGACCAATACACCGCAGGTTTATCATGTTTGCGTTTAAATGGATTTAAAAATGACGATTCATCTTCTTCACCGTCACCACCAGGCGCGGCGGCTTGCATCAGTTTTCTAAATTCGGGCAAAATCAAATCCAGAATTTGTGCGGTATTGACTTCCAATTGACGTTTTTTGAAAAAATGTCCGAGCGGGTCAGGATTTTCATAACGCGCCACTTGTAAAATACCTTCATCCACCGCAAACACTACGACGCGAGTCGGTTCTGGGCTTTGCAGTTTCATTACCAAATTTTCACCAGGTTTAATCAGCTCTGGCACAGTGAGTTTTAAGGCTTCGGTGTGTCTAGCTAAACTGATTTTAAACGGAGCAACCCCGTAAGATAACGGACTCATGAAAATTTCATCAGAGCTGGGGTCACGAATATACTGCACGGAAACGTAGGCATTACCCGTCAATTCTGGCGGTACTTGAATATATTGTACCGAGGCTTGAGTATCGGCTTTAAACCAAACGCTGTTATAGACTTTATCGCGTTCGATGGTGATTAATCCCGCGCCTGTATAAGGCGCACGAATATTGACGGCGATTAAGTCACCCGCTTCATATTCGGGTTTATCCAGTGTCAATTGCAATTCAGCATTGCGGTCTAAACTGCGTGACACATTACCCGCACCTGCCACGCTGTAGTCGATACGGCTTAACAATAAACCATCAGTATTACGCACTAGATAGGAATAATCCCCAGCGGTTGTGCTATCAAGTGCTAAGTTATAGCCTTCTTTGGCAATGACTAACGGTTCTTTTCGAAGACTAATTTCTTTGGGACGTGATTCGTATTTGTAGGTGTTATCTTCTTGGCGGGTCAATACCGATAATACTTTGCGTTCAACCAATTCGATGGTTAAGTTCTCTGCCATCATGGTTTGCAGTTGTGGATTAATCGCTAACAACTGCACATTACGTTTAGCGGCTTTTGCGACAAAATTCAACGCACCATCGGCTTTATAACCGACCAAAAACGGCATATCGGAAACTAAAGTATCGGCTTCTGCGGCAACACTACGTCCACCCTTAGCTTCAAAGGCGCGAGTAAAAAAGCGCAAGTGATAAGTGGCTTTAGTGTATTTTTCTAAACCGAGATTAAATTCTGCGTTACCTTTGGCATCGGTTTCTCCTGCGGTTAAGATTTCATCAAAGCCTTCTTTGGCATAATGCGGATCAAAGAAGTTGTAATCTTTATAACGCTTAAACGCGGGTAGGGCAGGTTTTAAAGTGATATTGGCTTCGACTTGCCGCGCTTCGGCAGGTGTACCATATAGATTCTGTACATTAACCGTAACTTTTAAATCATCGGGATGTACCCAACCTTCAGAGACAGGTTTAGAAAAAGTCGCGGTAGTTTTAATGCGGTCAGGTTGAAACTCTTCTACTTTAACTTGAGTACTACCCAAAAATTCATCGCTACGACCGTCTTTGACTGTATATAAATTGATCGTGTAATTACCTGTCGGCGAGGTTTCCAGCGTGTCATAGGACAGTTCGTTAAATCCGCCTGCGGCTAAATTAATTTTGCTGGTTTTAACAGTCAAACCACGCGCATCGGTGATTTCGGCTTGTAGCGGTATGCCGATTAATGGCAAATTCCAATGTTCGGTTTTGACTATCATGCCAATGTGAAAGGTATCACCAGGTCTATAAATGCCACGGTCTGAGAACAGATAGGCATTGAGTTGATTGGCATCTTTCGCATTGGCTTCACCCTCAATCGCAAAGCGTGACATATTGAGTTTTCTGTCTTCGCGTTCCATAGGCAGAAAACTCATATCGCCTTGATATTTCACTAGATAAAACAGCGGTTGGCGTTCACGCTCTAAGCCTGACAATTTTGCAAAACGGGCTTTGCCTTGTTCATCCGTGCGTCCACTAAATAGCACTAAGCCGTTTTTGCCGATAATATCGACTTCGGCTTGTGCTTGCGGCTGTCCTGTTTGTATGGACTGCACGAACACCACTTGTGAACCGTCTTGTTCGGTTTTAACAATAATGCCTAAGTCAGTGACTAAAATCAGGCGTTTATCAACTGCTTCGTCTTCGTTGTAAGCATCGGGATTGGCAGGGTCATAATTTTTTGCGGTTAATAAAAAGATACCGCGTTTATTATTGCCTTGTGCATCCGTCATGTACGCGCTTAAATCGACAGGCTGATAAGTTGGTGTTCCTGCGGCTTGTTGATCTAAAGGTAGCGCGATTTCAAAACGCTCCGCTAAATTATCCTGTCCAAAATCACCTAAAAAGCTGGGATGACTGAATTCACCCTCGGTTTGGGAGATGAGGTGTTGCAATTGGTCGGGTAACACACGTCCTAATTCAACTTTAACACCTAATAAATCACGCGCCATTAAGGCGACTTTTTTCTCACCGCTTAAAGTCAATAGCGAACCTTCGCCTAGAATGTGCAGTTCTTTTGGGTAGTTGGGGACAGTCAGGGTTCTAAAATCAGGTTTAGGCAGTTGATAACCACCGAAGGATTTGATGTCTTTATTGATTTTGACAAACAGTTGCCGCGCCACTTCGACTTGTAAACGGAAACCGTGGGTTTGCGAAAATTCATGTTCCGCAGGTAAGGCAGTTGCAGGTAGCTTGGTACTTTGAGTTAAAACATCGGCTGTAACTTCATCGGCAGACCAAGGATAAGGTTGATCTTTGTTAGCATCAGGAAACTTGGGATTATCGCGGGGCAATAACCATACTTCCATCGCCTGAGCCATTTTTTGCTCATGGACGGGCAGGGTAGTGTTGATGACTAGGATTTGCTCTTGTTGTTGGTTTTGTTTATTGGGTATTACCGTCAACTGCACATCGTTAATAGCAAGACCGTTATACAGACCTGGAACTTGTACATTGGCAGTTAAAGGCTCGCGGTTAGTCGCATTTGAGTTTTCGGCGTTAACATTACCAGACAGCGTTAATACCACTTGTTGGTCATACGCGGGAATTGGTAACGATTCAGAATGCACAAAGGCATTGAGTTTTAATTTATCGTAGCTAACGTTGAAACTTAAATTTTTATCAGCTTTAGCATCTTCGGCGCGGTTTTTAAGCGTCAGTTTGATATTTTTTTCTAGCGATTTGCCATCAACAGAATGGCTAAATTTCAATTGTATAACAGCTTTTTTGAGTACAGGGTCTTGAGGGTCTTGATAAAATTCTGATTTTTCTAACGTTGAAGTAAAAACAGGTGCAGCAAAGTCAAAAGCCCATTTACTTAATAAAATTTGTGGTGCGATGAAGTTTTTTTCTAACTTAACGCTATATGTTTCACCCACCGTCCATTCTTTATCAGGGCGAAATTCTAAAACTTTATCATCCATCCAATGCCAATGCCCTGCCAATTTTGGACTGATACTAATGCCGTCTTTGACATCTTTATCGACTAGCTTTAACGGTGCGACTGAACCTGCAAATGTGACAACTAAGGGATGCGGTGATTCTTCTTGTTCAAGATCAGCGCGTTCGGGTGCTTGAACCGTGAAATCAACCGTGACGGGTTTTGGTTGTGCTTGCCACCATTGATAACCAAACCACCCGCCTGAACCAATAATAACTATCACCAACAGCGCGGCAAGACCAATGACAGGCTTTTGCCGAATGGTATCAACCCTACTTAATAGCCAGAGTTTAATGTTACTTAACCACTGTGGCTGTTGCCATTGCACACTGCCAAATAAACCAACCAGCCCCTTTAGAATAGTGCTAAAAAAAACGCTTAGGAGTTCAGTAAACTTAGTCATTGGGGCTACTCTGGTAAAGTTAAAATTGGCGTTACGGTCTATTCTCTAGCACTGTGACATTTCATTGCCACCATAAAGATAGCGTAGCTATTACTTTTTTTCAGTCGTCGCTTTGTCAGATGTTGGAACAGGAACGGGGACAGGAGTAGAATCGGTATTGGTAGCTTTAGAAACCGCAGTTTTGGCTTCAGCCGCTAGTTTTTCACGCTTAGTTCCTTCACCATACATAGTAAACGTAATCATGACTAAAATAGTTGTTATGATAAGAATAAGAAATCTGTCTGGTTTTTTTAGAAAGAATAGCGGCCAATGGGGTTTAAACATACCGATAGTAAAAAAAAGGATTGTCCAGAAAGCTAGGTGAAAAGAATAATTTACCATTTATATTTACCTGTTAATGTTTATTTGAATAGACTTGCATTATCATTGAGATGAGTCGCTTTTTGCAATACACGGCTATTCTTATTGTTTTAAAGGTTGGTACACACTGTACCGATTTTCTATGTTTGCTAATATAAAAATCAGGGGGCTGTATGGGTGAGTTTGTTATTGTGGTCTTAGTGCTTGCGGTTGTAGTGGTATTTATGAGTGTTAAATCTGTGCCGCAGGGTATGGAATACACCGTTCAGCGTTTTGGACGTTATACCAATACCTTAACGCCAGGCTTGAATATTATTGTGCCGATAGTTGATAAAATCGGTCATAAAATGGTAATGATGGAACAAGTGATGGATGTGCCTTCCCAAGAAGTCATTACCAAAGATAACGCAATGGTGACAGTGGATGGCGTGGTTTTTTATCAAGTCATGGATGCTGCTAAAGCGGCGTATGAAGTCAGTCAACTCAGTTGGGCTATTTTAAATTTAGTCATGACTAATATTCGTACTGTTATGGGTTCTATGGATTTAGATGAATTATTATCCCGTCGTGATGATATTAACGCGCGTATTTTGAATGTGGTAGATGATGCAACCACACCGTGGGGTATTAAAGTCACGCGTATTGAAATCAAAGATATTGCACCGCCTAAAGATTTAGTAGAAGCAATGGGCAGACAAATGAAAGCCGAACGCTTAAAACGTGCCTCAATTTTGGAAGCCGAAGGCTTACGACAAGCAGAAATTTTACGCGCAGAAGGTGCGCAACAAGCCGCTATTTTAGAAGCCGAAGGTCGAAAAGAAGCTTCTTACCGTGATGCGGATGCTAGAGAACGCTTAGCTCAAGCCGAAGCTCGCGCAACCTTAATGGTATCGGAAGCAATTGGCAAAGGCGATGTGCAAGCCATTAATTATTTCGTGGCACAAAAATATATTGAAGCCTTAAAAGGTATCGGAGCGGCAGAGAACAGCAAGCTAGTATTTATGCCATTAGATTCTTCTAGTGTCATCGGTGCAATTGGTGGTATCAGTGAACTAGCAAAAGAAGCCATGACTAGCAGGGCTAAATCATGACAGAAATGGCTTTAGTTTTTTGGTATTGGTGGGTATTGGCAGTTATCTGTTTAGTGGTGGAAATCATTATCCCTGCTTTTTTCTTTTTGTGGATGTCAGTGTCTGCACTGATAACAGGTATTATTGTTTGGCTAATTCCTGCTATCAGCACAGAGGTACAAATCCTGATTTTCTCCGTACTTGCGATGACTGCCATTATAGGATGGCGCGTTTATGGCAAAAAATACACCATAGAATCAGATCAACCACTATTAAACAAACGCGGTTCGCAATATATCGGGCGGGTGTTTAATCTGCATGAGGCCATTGAAAATGGCGAAGGTAAAATAAAAGTTGATGATACTATCTGGAAAGTACACGGCGTAGACTGTGATATAAAAACCAAAGTCAAAGTAATTGCCAGCCGTGGCACGGTGTTTGATGTTGAAAAAGTAGAGTAATAAATTGCTTACTGTCCACGAAAAGCACAAAAAATACGAAATTTTTGGTAGTGCTAAAGACTGAATGATATTTATAGCTACCGTTCGTGGTGAGCTTGTCGAAGGATGTTCATATGGTTCGACAAGCTCACCACAAATGGCTTAATCCATCTCTCACACTTTGGGGCTAACATATTTTTATGTTAAGTGGGCGCGCACATTCGCGCTTATCCAAAATTGATTATGAACAGCGTAGATTTTTTTCGTGCCTTTCGTGGATATTGTTACTGCAACACTCCATATAAAAACGGCAACGTTATCAAACTTAACACTGTCGTCACCGTGACCACCATAGCATACAACGAACTATCCAACCGATAACGATCACACAACACCACACCCAGCAACATACTTGGCATTGCCATATCCATCACTGCCGCCGTTTTATACTGTTCAGCCATCGACAAATGCCCGACTAGCATCATCGCAAATAGAGGCATGAACGCCATTTTTATCAAAATAACAGGCAATACATAAGGCACATTACGCCACGTTAAAGCCGACCAACTTAACGCCAAACCCAATGAAAACAACATTAACGGCACAACGGCTACTGATAGTTTTTGCAATACACCCGCCAACCACAGTGGTGCAACCACGCCATTAAGATTCAGTGTCACTGCCAGTGCCGCTGCCCAAAATGGTGGCGCATTCAGAAACGATAGTACGGATTTGGATTGCTGGGTGTCATCTTCGCCATAATGCCGAGCAATCATAATACCGACTGTAAACACTAATGGCGCGGCGGCAAATAAATCTAATTGAATGACCACCGACCGCGCCCAATGCCCAAAAATTTGCTCTAAGACAGGCAGACCCAAATAGGTCACATTAGGAAACGCCGCCGCTAAAATCATTGCTCCTAAGCGGTTATGTTCAAGTTTTAACAACACACCACACGCCCAACTAAAAACGATACCAAACACAATACAACTCATACCTAGCAGGCTATATTGCAAAGACTGCCAACCAATATCCGCCGTCCACAACACCTCTAAAATCATGGCGGGCAAAAACAAATAATAAACCACCGTCGTCAATACGCCACGCGCTTGTTCTGCACCCAAACCCGCAGGCTTAAGGATGCGCCAAACTACGCCACACGCCATAATTAGCGTCATTTGAATAAGGGTTGAATTCATTGAGTTGATTGTCGTTGAAGAGTAAACACGGAGTCCAAAAACGTGTTTTTAGACTCTGTATTTTTTAAGTTTACGCTACAGTCACTGATTTTGCTAAGTGTCTGTGTAGTCGATATGCGCGGCTTTTAAAGCGGATGATTTGAAAAACTAAATGGTAGTTAGAACTTTGTAACGCTATTCTGGCATGGTCACAAAAGCCATTTTTACAATACCTGCGTGTTGTACGGTTGCCATTAATTCAGCCACTTTGCCATAAACCACGCTTTCATCAGCGTGTAGATGAATTTCCATGTCTGGATTTGCTGCTAATTCTGCTTTTAATTTGGTTTCTAAATCGGCAAGATTTGCGTAAGGTTCTTTATTTAGGGTAATTTGATTCTTTGCATCAATACCCAGTTGAAACGGTTGTTTGTCAATATCTGCGGTAGTTTCAACAGTTTCAGGTAGTTTCATGTGTATCGATTGAGTGACTAACGGTGCGGTCACTAACAAAATAATCACTAACACTAACATCACATCGACTAGCGGTGTGACGTTGATTTCACTCATGGCTTCTGAGCTATCGCCTTGTGGTTTAAATGCCATAATTAATCCTTGCCGAAGGCGTTGTGCATAAAGCTGGCAACAAAATTTTCTAGTTCTACGCGTTGTTGCTTAACCGAACGTAAAAACATATTGTATGCCAATACTGCGGGTACAGCGACGGCAATACCAATGGCGGTGGCAACTAATGCGTCACCGATAGGACCTGCGACAACTTCCAAGCTGGTTGAGCCGCTAGCAGTAATTTGGTGCATGGCGTGCATGATGCCCAGTACAGTACCAAATAAGCCGACGAACGGGGCAGTACTACCAATACTCGCGAGTATGTTTAAGCCGCCTTCCATCGAGTGTTGTTCTTTTTGCATTTGTACCAGTAATGCGTGTTCTAATAATTCTGTGGGTTCACCGTGAAATTTTAGGCTTTTTTGCATTGTATTAGCACTTTCGCGTAACCATTGAAAACCTGCACGGGCAATACGCGCTTTTGATCCTCTAGCAATATCATCGGGCAATTTTTCTGCCGCTGTTAAATCCGCCGAGTCCCAAAATGCTTCATTAAATTTTTGGTTATATGAACTGTTTCTACTCAGTTGCCAGATTTTAAATAAAATCAGCGTCCACGTTAAAACCGAAAAAACGTATAAAGTATATTTTGTACCATCAATAATAGCCTCAGCATTTGCAGCATGGTCAAGCATTGGTTTTTCTCCTCAATATGAATTTAAAAGGTTAATCTAATTTAAAGTTAATCGGCACATTCACGGCACTTGCAACAGGCGTATCACCCCGTTTAGCAGGTACAAAACGCCAACCTTCCACGGCAGCAACAGCGGCATCATCTAATACGTCATGTCCGCTACTTTGCACTACGCTGACTTGCTCAGCCTCACCATCGGCGGAAACTTGTACTCTCAGTATCACTTTGCCTTCCCAACCACGGCTTCGTGCCACACTGGGATATTTTGGTTTAGGGTTATAGCCGTAGTTTGCACCGACTGCTGCCTGAGTGAACGTCTGTGGTTTGCTTGGCGCAGGCGCAGCTTTAGCTGTTGAGGCTTTGGCGGGTGCTGCAACAGGGGCTGGATTGCTAATAGGCACTGGTGCGGGGTCTTTTGCAACAGGAATAAAAACAGGTTCAGTTTTATGAACGACAGGTTTAACCACAGGTTTAGCTTTAGTAACGGGCTTGGGCTTAACTGGTTTGGGCGGAACAGGCTTAGGTGGTTCTGGAGGCGCGGGTGGTGTGGGTGCAGGCGGTGGCACATCAGCAACAGGAAGTGGCACTGCTACCATAGACACTTCCATGATTACTTCTGGTTTTGCTTCAGTAACGGGCGTATTAGCGTTTACAAAGTAAAAGCCCGCTAGGTGTATCGCTAGCACTAATGCCAATAGCAAGCCTCCCATATCCTGAGGCTGTTCTTCACCCGTCAACATATCAAACAATAAACGGTTTCTTGTCATCATCGGCTGTGCCGTATCATTTATTTTTATAAAGTATTTCATAGAAAATATAGAAATTTGTTATGTCGTTTATGGTTCGTTTGCCAATTGTAGTTATCAACTATGGTTAGTTGGTGATGTTCTACGAACGCAGAGTGAATGTCAGGCTGAAATGCTTAAGCCATTACAGCAGTTTGCAATATCGTGTTTAGAGAATCATGGGAGTGTTATAAATTATTAAAATACTAACTTAGCTGTGTTGCTTTAAAACGGAGTCCAAAAAAAGACTTTTGGACTCCTGTCTATTTTTTTATTCCACTGTAACCGATTTTGCTAAGTTTCTTGGCTGATCGACATCTGTGCCTTTTAACACAGCGACGTGATAAGACAATAGCTGTAGTGGGACGGTATAAACCATGGGTGAAATTTCATTCCCGACTTGAGCAACTTTGACAATTTGAATATTTTTGTCAGCTTCAGAAGCAAGCGTTTCATCCATAAATACAATAAGTTGACCGCCTCTAGCACTGACTTCCTGCATATTGGACTTCAATTTTTCCAGCAAGCTATTGTTAGGAGCAACAACAATGACAGGCATATCAACATCAATCAACGCTAACGGACCGTGCTTTAATTCACCCGCAGGGTAGGCTTCAGCATGGATATAGGAAATTTCTTTTAGTTTTAACGCACCTTCCATTGCGATGGGATAGTGTGTGCCTCTACCTAAAAATAACGCGTGTTGTTTTTCAGCAAACTGTTGAGATAGGGTTTTAATCTCCTCATCCAATTGCAGCACTTGTTCAATTTTTTTCGGCAAACTAAACAATTCGGAGGTGATCTTCTGCTCCATAATCTCAGTTAGTTGAAAGCGTCTACCTACCGCTATCACTAACATCATTAAGGTAACGAGTTGTGTGGTAAAGGCTTTGGTTGATGCTACACCAATTTCAGGACCCGCACGGGTCATTAGCACTAAATCAGATTCTCTAACCAGTGAACTTTCTGGCACGTTACAAATAGCGATGGAGTATTTCGCGCCTAATTTTTTGGCTTCTTGCAGTGCCGCTAGGGTATCAGCCGTTTCACCTGATTGTGAGATGGTGACGATAAGGGTATCGGGTGATAACACGGGGCTACGGTAACGAAACTCACTAGCAACTTCGATGTTACAGGGAACACGCGCAATTTTTTCAAACCAGTAGCGTGCTACTAATCCAGAATGGTAGCTAGTACCACAGGCGAGGATTTGTACGGATTTAATGTTATCGAAGACTTCTGCCGCGTTGTGTCCAAAGGCGTTCTCTTGCAGGCGGTTATTGATGAATCTGCCTTCTAAGGTCTGCGAGATAGCAAAGGGTTGCTCATAAATTTCTTTGAGCATGTAATGACGATATTCGCCTTTCTCAACTGCGTCAGCGGTGAGTTGGCTTTGTTTGATTGGGCGTTTCACCAGTTGGTCATCGGCATCATAAATCAGTAGTTCTTTGATGCTGATTTTGGCAATGTCACCTTCTTCGAGAAAGATAAAACGTTGAGTGACAGGGAGTAGGGCAGCCACATCGGAGGCAATAAAATATTCGCCAAAGCCAACACCAATCACCAACGGGCTGCCTTTCCGACAGGCGATGAGTGTATCAGGTTCATCAGCACTCATGATGCCTAGGGCATAAGCACCTTCCAGTTTTTTCACCGTTTCTTTAACAGCAGCTAATAAGCTGTCAGTCGTTTCTCTGGCATGGTGAATTTCATGGACGATTGTTTCTGTATCGGTTTCTGAGGTAAATTCGTAACCGTTATTGGTTTGAGTTTCTCTTAAGTGTTCATAATTTTCAATGATGCCATTATGTACTACGGCAATTTTGTTGCGACTGATATGCGGATGAGCATTCGCTGTACTGGGTTTGCCATGCGTTGCCCAGCGCGTGTGTGCGATACCCAAATAGCCTGAGATAGGATCGGCTTCTATTAATGCTTCCAGTCCTTTGACTTTACCAAGTTCACGTTTTCGGTAGATGTCGTTATCGTGTACGACGGCAAGTCCTGCCGAGTCATAGCCACGATATTCTAGTCGCTTTAGACCTTCTATGAGAATAGGTACTACATTTCGTTGAGCGATACCGCCTACAATGCCACACATTATGATTTCTCCTGTTTAACGGGTCGTTGCCAACCTGAAATAGAAAGCTGTTTTACTCTACTTAAAGTCAGTTGATTTTCTGGACAATCTCTAGTAATTGTAGAGCCTGCGCCAATAGTAGCATTTTTTCCGACGGTAACGGGTGCGACTAATTGAGTATCTGAGCCAATGAAAGCACCATCTTCAATAATGGTTCTGAATTTATTCACCCCGTCATAGTTACAGGTAATCGTGCCTGCACCAATATTTACTTTACTACCTATAGTGCTATCACCAATATAACTTAAGTGATTAACTTTACTACCTTGTGCAACAGTTGATTTTTTAATCTCTACAAAATTGCCAATATGCACATCATTGGCAAGTACGGATTCTGGTCTCAATCGTGCAAAAGGACCAATACGGCTGTTATCACCTACGATGGCATCTTCAATCACACAGTTGGCTAAAATTTCCACATTATCACCAATGATGGCATTTTTTATCTGTGTGTTCGCGCCAATTTTAACGTTGTTGCCGATACTGTTTTTGCCTTCTAAAATCACATTAATGTCAATTTCTATGTCTTGTCCTAGATGGTCTATTGAGCCGCGAAGATCAAAACGCGAAGGATCTATTAAGGTAACACCTTGCTCCATTAGCTCATTTGCTTGCTGTTGTTGGTAAACTCGTTCCAGATGACTTAGCTGTAGACGATTATTAACACCCAATACCTCATCTTCTGTCTCTGGTTGGCTAGTAATAATGTTTATTCCATCCGCCACTGCCATTTCAATGACATCGGTTAAATAGTATTCACCTTGCGCATTATTATTGCCTAATCGGTTTAGCCATTGTTTCAGTTTATCGCCGTGTACAGCTAAAATACCAGTATTACCTTCCTTAATGAGTTTTTCACTGTCGGAAGCATCTTTTTGTTCGACGATTTTAGTCACTTTTCCTGAGGTATCTCTGACTATTCTGCCATAGCCCGTTGGATTTTCAAGATTTACGGTTAGTAAAGCGAGAGATTGCTCATTAACGTTCTTTAGTAACTGTTTGACCGTTGACAACTTCAATAAAGGCACATCACCGTACAGAATTAACACCATGTCACTATCGGCGATTTGATCGCTCACTTGTTGTACAGCATGACCTGTACCAAGTTGTTGTTTTTGTTCAACCCAACTGGTATCCAACTCTTTTAATGTATCAGTCACTAAAGCGGCTTCATGACCGACAACAATCTTAATGCTGTTGTTTTCCAATTGACTGCTCATGTCGTAAACATGTTTTAGCAACGGTTTATTGGCTATTTTATGCAAAACTTTGGGTAGTTCAGAGCGCATACGCGTTCCTTTTCCTGCTGCAAGAATAATCGTAGTAATTTTCATCTCATTTCCTGTTAAACAAAAAAAAGCCCGATAGCGTAGTGTACGTTATCAGGCTTTTGAAAAATCATAAAAACGTTGCAAACTAATGTTTTTATTATCCGCCACGCTTTCTCAGTCTATCCAGCATTCTTAGTTGCATGATAGCTTGAGCCAGCTGAGCTTGTGCTTGTCCATAATCCAGTTTGCCGCTCTTATCTTCCAGAGCTTCTTCGGCTTTGGCTTTAGCCTGTAGGGCTGCGGCTTCGTCGATGTCTTTTGCTCTTATCGCTGTGTCAGCCAGAATAATAACCATGTGTGGCTGTACTTCTAAGAGACCGCCTGATATATAAAAATGATGAGTTTCTGCCTCATTAATTTTAATTCGAACTTCACCTGGTTTAAGTTTTGATATTAACGGAGCATGACGCGGCGTGATACCTACTTCACCCATTTCAGCGGGAGCAAATACCATTTCCGCGCTACCCGAAAATATTTCTTCTTCTGCGCTTACGATGTCTACATGTACGATCATGGTCATTTTCTTTACCGTTTCGTTTGATGATTAAGCTATTCCTAAGCTGCCTCTGCGGCAGTGAACTAATGATTGAATTAGGGTTGTCTCCCTACCCCTACCGAGATAGGGAGCTTTATATCCTAATTAACCTTTCATTGTTTTAGCTTTTTCCAACACTTCTTCGATCGTGCCTACCATGTAGAAAGCTTGTTCTGGAATAGTATCGTATTCGCCGTTAATAATGCCTTTAAAGCCTGCGATAGTATCTTTTAATGAGACATATTTTCCAGGTGAACCAGTAAATACTTCAGCAACAAAGAACGGTTGCGATAAGAAACGTTGCATTTTACGCGCTCTGGCAACGGTTAATTTATCTTCTTCAGATAATTCGTCGATACCTAGAATGGCGATAATGTCACGCAATTCTTTATAACGTTGCAAAATACCTTGCACGCTACGCGCTACTTCGTAATGTTCTTGACCAATCACTAATGGGTCAAGCTGACGGCTGGTTGAATCCAATGGATCAATCGCAGGATAAATACCTAATTCTGCAATTTGTCTCGACAATACCACGGTCGCATCTAAGTGAGCAAAAGTAGTCGCTGGCGATGGGTCAGTTAAATCGTCCGCAGGCACATAAACCGCTTGGATAGAGGTAATAGAACCTGTTTTAGTTGACGTAATACGCTCTTGTAAAACACCCATTTCTTCAGCAAGTGTTGGCTGATAACCTACCGCAGAAGGCATACGACCTAATAACGCTGATACTTCTGTACCCGCTAAAGTGTAACGATAGATGTTATCCACGAAGAATAATACGTCACGACCTTCATCACGGAAATATTCCGCCATTGTTAAGCCTGTCAACGCCACGCGCAATCTGTTTCCAGGTGGCTCGTTCATTTGACCATAGACTAACGATACTTTGTCGATAACGTTAGAGTCAGTCATTTCGTGATAAAAGTCATTACCTTCACGAGTACGCTCGCCTACGCCAGCAAATACCGAATAACCACTGTGTTCGATAGCGATGTTACGAATCAACTCCATCATATTGACGGTCTTGCCTACGCCCGCACCACCGAATAAGCCAACTTTACCACCTTTAGTAAACGGGCAAACCAAGTCGATAACTTTAATGCCTGTTTCTAATAATTCATTAGCAGCGGCTTGTTCAGCATAGCTAGGGGCTTCACGATGTATACCCCATTTAACTTTTTCGCCAATCGCACCTTTTTCGTCTATGGGTTCACCCAAGACATTCATGATACGACCTAGAGTTTCTTGACCGACTGGCACTGAAATAGCCGCATTAGTATTGACGACAGTTAAACCTCTGCTTAAACCATCGGTACTACCCATAGCAATAGTTCTAACTACGCCATCACCGAGTTGTTGCTGTACTTCCAGCACCAAACCATTATTTTCTACATTTAACGCATCATATACTTTGGGTAGGTCTTCGCGTGAAAATTCCACGTCAACGACCGCACCAATAATCTGAACGATTTTACCCGAACTCATTGAGTTGTCCTCTTGTGTTGTGTTGTTTGCGCAGGTCTAAACAGCTGCGGCACCGGCAACAATTTCTGAAATTTCCTGAGTGATAGCGGCTTGTCTGGCTTTGTTGTAAATCAGTTGCAACTCGCTGATAAGATTGCCCGCATTATCCGAAGCACTCTTCATCGCGACCATTCTAGCGGCTTGTTCACAAGCATTGTTCTCAACCAGACCCTGATAAACGATAGACTCAACATAACGAATTAATAAATGATCTAAAACCTCTTTAGCATCTGGCTCATAAATATAGTCCCAATGACCGCTTAGATTTTGATCTAGTTCGCAAGCGACTACAGGAAGCAACTGTTGAATAACAGGTCGTTGCGTCATCGTATTAATGAATTCATTATTGATGACATACAATTCGTCAATACGCCCCTGTTCATAAGCATCTAGCATAATCTTAATGACACCCACAACATCTTGTAAATGTGGAATATCACCTAATTTGGCTATATGACCGACGACATTTGTTTTCAAGTTGCCAAAAAATCCAGCCGCTTTACCGCCAATCGTCGCAATATCTACTTCGATACCATCCTTACTCCATTGTGATAAATGCGTCAGGGCTTTTCTGAATAAATTTGAATTTAACCCGCCGCACAAGCCACGATCAGAACTAATGACGATAATGCCAATTCGTTTTACTTCACGTTTAACAAGAAATGAATGTTTGTACTCTGGATTCGCATGAGCCAAGTGCTTAATAATTCTAGCAATTTTTTTAGAGTAGGGACGTGTTGCCTGCATTCTGTCTTTTGTTTTACGCATCTTACTGGCAGCAACTTTTTCCATTGCGCGAGTAATTTTTTGAGTATTTTTAATACTCGCAATCTTAGTGCGTATTTCTTTACCAACAGCCATAAGGAGACCCTTTTACCAACTATGAGTTTTAATGAAAGTTTCGATAGCAGTTTGCATACCCTGCTTAATTTCATTACTAAAATCGCCAGTTGCATTAATGCTGTCCATTAATTCAGAATGTTCTGATTTCATGTACAACTGTAAAGCTGCTTCAAAAGCGAGTACTTTGTTGACTTCAACGTTATCAAGGAACCCTTCGTTAGCTGCAAACAATGACACTGCCATTTGTGCAACTGACATGGGTGAATATTGATTTTGCTTCATCAATTCAGTGACGCGTTGACCACGTTCTAGCTGTTTACGCGTGCTTTCATCTAAGTCCGAGGCGAACTGAGCAAATGCAGCTAATTCACGGTATTGCGCTAAGTCTAAACGGGTACCACCACCTAATTTCTTAATGATTTTAGTTTGTGCAGCACCACCAACCCGTGATACCGACAAGCCCGCATTCACCGCAGGACGAATACCTGAGTTAAATAAACTACTTTCCAAGAAGATTTGACCGTCAGTAATCGAAATAACGTTAGTTGGTACGAAAGCCGATACGTCACCGCCTTGGGTTTCAATAATTGGCAAGGCAGTTAAAGAACCTGTTTTACCTTTTACTTTGCCGTTAGTGAGTTTTTCAACTTCATCAGCATTAATGCGCGAGGCTCTTTCTAGTAAACGCGAATGCAAATAGAAAACGTCACCAGGATACGCTTCACGACCTGGTGGACGACGCAATAACAGTGAAATCTGGCGATAAGCCCATGCTTGTTTGGTTAAATCGTCATAAATGATTAACGCATCTTCGCCACGGTCTCTAAAGAATTCACCCATCGAACAACCTGTATAAGGGGCGATGAATTGGAGTGCAGCTGATTCTGACGCAGAAGCCGAGACGATGATGGTGTGTGCCATCGCGCCGTGTTCTTCTAGTTTACGCACTACGTTAGCAATGGATGAACGTTTTTGTCCAATCGCCACATAGATACATTTAATGCCAGTACCTTTTTGATTGATGATGGCATCAATTGCAATTGCTGTTTTACCTGTTTGACGGTCACCAATGATTAACTCACGTTGACCACGACCGACAGGAATCATCGCATCAATAGATTTCAAACCTAATTGTACAGGCTGGTCAACCGATTGACGGGCAATAACACCTGGTGCGATTTTTTCGATAGGTGATGTTTCGGTGGTATCAATTGCACCTTTACCATCAATAGGATTACCGAGTGCGTCAACAACGCGACCAAGTAGAGCTTCACCGACAGGTACTTCTAAAATTTTTCCAGTACATTTGACGGTATCTCCTTCAGAAATATGCTGGTATGAACCTAATACCACCACACCGACTGAATCTCTTTCAAGGTTTAAAGCCATACCAAAGGTGTTGCCTGGAAATTCCAACATTTCACCTTGCATTGCTTCCGACAAGCCATGTACTCGCACAATACCGTCAGTAACACTGACTACTGTACCTTCTGTGTGCGCTTCTGCACTCAGGTTAAAGTTTTCGATCTTCTTTTTAATTAGATCGCTTATTTCAGATGGGTTTAATTGCATGTGCTTTTCTCACTCTCACTGTAGAGTCTTTTGCATGTGTTGAAGCTGGCCTCTAATAGAACCGTCAATCACTCGGTCGCCCGCGCGTACTAGAACACCGCCAATTAATGACTTATCTACGGTTATATTCATGTTGACTTTTTTACCGAGGGTTTTTTCCAAAGTTGAAGCGAACTTAGGCTTTTCTTCTTTAGAGAAGGCATAAGCGACAACGACTTCAACATCGACATAACCTTCATCTTCTGTCTTGTAGGCTTCAAAAAGCGTGGCAATGATGGGAACTAAAGTCAGCCGATTATTGTGAACGAGTAACTGGAGAAGATTTTCAGCTTCTTCATTTACTTGCCCTTGGCAAATATCCAGCACGAATGCTGACAATGCTTGCTTGTTTACTTTTGGATTATCAATTACAACAGAAATGTCTTTATTACTTAGGACAGCCGACATAAACGCCAAATTTTCGGACCATTTTTTAGTCGAGTTCGTTTCTTTGGCTCTTTTAAACGTAGCTACCGCATAAGGTCTTGCCAATGTTGCCAGTTCGCTCATACTGCTTAACCTAGTTGATTAGAGACTTTGCTTATAATGTCTCGATGCTTGGCTTTATCAATTTCCGCACCCAGAATTTGCTCTGCGGCACTAAATGCCAAAGCGGCAACTTCTTGACGCAAACTTTCTCTTGCCTGTTGTATTTCTTGTTCAATTTGCGCTTTTGCTGCCAGAATCATGCGTTCACCTTCTTTTTTAGCGGTGTCTTTTGATTCTTCAATCAATTCATTTGCGCGTTTTTGAGCTTGGTTGACAATCTCTGAAGATTGTTCTTTGGCTTCTTTGATAACATTTTTGGCTTTTTTCTCAGCCAAGTGCATGTTTTCTTGACCTTTTTCAGCCGCTGCCAAACCATCAGCAATTTTCTTTCTACGTTCTTCTAACGAGTCAAATAAAGGCGGCCAAATGTACTTCATGGTAAACCATACCAGAAGTGCAAATGTAATCATTTGCCCAATCAGAGTAGCATTGATGCTCACGATGCGTTCCTCTTGTTGCTATTAAACACGACAGTTCGATTAACCCGCAGCTGCTGCTGTTACCGCAGACAGGAATGGATTTGCGAAAGTAAAGAATAACGCCAAACCAACACCGATCATGGTTACCGCGTCTAATAGACCTGCAACAACGAACATTTTTACTTGTAACATAGGTACCATTTCAGGTTGACGTGCAGCACCTTCCAAGAATTTTCCGCCCAATAGACCGAAACCGATCGCTGTTCCTAACGCACCCATACCAAGAACCAGACCTACTGCAATAGCAGTCATGCCTTGTACATCAGCGATTAATTTTGCAATTTCCATGAAACCTCCAAACGGTTAATTAAGTTATAAAAAAGTGTTAAAAAATATTAATGATCTTCGTGTGCCATACTCAGGTAAACAATGGTTAATACCATGAAAATAAAGGCTTGAAGTGTGATAATTAGAATATGGAAAATTGCCCAAGGGAAACTCAAAACGGGTTGCATATACCAAGGCAATAATGCTATCAAAATGAAAATAAGTTCACCTGCATACAGATTGCCAAATAACCGCAGAGCTAATGAAATAGGCTTTGCCAGGTATTCAACAAAATTTAGTAACAGATTAAATGGGATTAACGCCCAATGATTAAAGGGGTGCAACAACAATTCTTTAGCAAAATGTATTGGACCTTTTACTTTTAAGCTATAGAAAATAATCAAACAAAAGACCGTAATAGATAAAGCAAAGGTTGCATTCAAATCGGTACTCGGTACAACGCGCAAATAATCAATGCCCATCATTGAACCAATTAAAGGTAATATATCAACGGGGAACAAGTCCATAAAGTTCCACAAAAATACCCAGCAAAAGATAGTTAGTGCTAAAGGCGCGATTAATTTATTATGACCATGAAAGCTGTCTTTGACCTGTGTATCGACAAATTCAATCAGCATTTCAACGAAACTTTGCAGTAAGTTAGGTACGTCCGATGTCGCTTTTTCAGCGGCGGTTTTAAAGAACCAAACAAACAATCCACCTAGCACAGCCGAAAAAAACAAAGTATCCAGATGTAGCGTCCAAAAACCCTCGCCTACATGTAGCGGCGTTAAATGGTGAATGATATAGCCAGTTGCACCTTCGGCGGCGTGAGCTTCGGTAGCCATCGTTCCTCTCTTTGAAAAATAATAATGTCAACGCATCAATAATGCGAACCAAAAAACTGATAGCGTGGCTACATAGCTAACTAACAGTGGTAATGTTTGTATGTTTGGTATTTGAAAAATCATCATGAATAATGCGACGGTTAATAACAATTTACCTGATTCACCTGCATAAAAAGAATTGACAATTTTTCTCGCCTCTTGTCCTGCCGACCTGTGTATTCGTAGTGCAAAGTACAGGTTGGGAACAAAGGCAGCCATGCCGCCTAAAATAGCAGATAAGGCTTGTTGTCCGCCCTCTTTAACAGCAAAGCCAGTGGTGACGATAAGTATTATTAAAACCTGATAGCTCAGTATCTTAACGACAGTAGAGTATTTTCTATCTGTCACATGACTCTCCAAACATAATAGCTGATGGATTATAGCTATCAGGCTTCATTAAATCAAGATTTTACCGCACTTTGGGCAAGACATTTGTATTAAAAACGCATGGAAATTCTAGTAATTAAGTTTGTCTGGCGGTGTTTTCATAGAGGATATTTTATAATTGTTCATAATGAACTATTATTGCTAAACTTTAAGATACGTCATTTTTATTTGAGTATAATTTTATGATCGTTTCAATACAAAGAGCTACGGAATTGACAGGACTTTCTCGGTCAACAATCAATCGACATATTGCTTCGGGCAAACTTACTAAAACAGGTAAGGGCATAGACACCAATGATCTAATCAAATGTTATGAAGAGCTAAATCCAAAAACTGCGAGTAAATGTGATACTACTTCGCAACCGCCCATTTCTGAGCATGAACAATGGTTAATGGATCAGGTTGAATATTTGGTACACGATATAAAGGAGTTAAAACGTGAAGCTATTCATCGTGAGGAACGGCTATTAAACATAATTGAAAGCAAGCTTGTTACTCCTCAGTCTACACTTGGTTTGTTCAAAAAATTTTGGAAATAAATTGATGTAGTGTTTGCTTCCTTAGAACGTGTTTTAAAAGTACAAAAGCAAGAGTAAAACAAGCATTTTTGTTCTTAATTTTGATAAAAAAGCGAACTAAACGAGTCAAGCGATACCCGACAGAATTGAGTAATAAGAAATGGAAGCTGCTGAAGCCGCTATTGCCAGAGGGATTAT
>WSSedA1B3DRAFT_1000011_pt1 | contig 51221 bp, 52 predicted proteins | sample WetSurSiteA1Bulk_FD_9468 | JGI IMG/M metagenome (IMG submission 9468)
AAATGTCGTCCCCAATATTTCTTCTTCAGATGCGGGAATTCCTCAAACAACCGACTGGCTGTATTGCCTTTGATTCGCCTCATAATCTCACTCGGTGCCATATTGAGTGAGGCACTCACTAAAATATGGACATNACCACCTGACGAACTATTGCTCTGACTCGTTCAGCAACATCCCCTGTCAAAATCTTGTAGCGGTATTTTGTTACCCAAACAAAGTGGTACTCAATTTGAAAACCCGTATGGCTGCCATATCCGTAATCCGTGACACCTCTCAAAACGTATTATTTTATCAGCTAAAGCTAACCGGCTGGAAGCTGGTGGTTTTAACCTTATGATGGAAAATAAATCAAAGTGACTATCCCCCGTGTGTTTCCAGCTAGCCCGTCTAAAAAATTGAGTGACTCACTTGATTTTCGTCTGTATAATTTGGCAGTTTTGCCAAATTGTACGCTGTTTAAAAGCATCGTTATGGATGCTTAATAATGGTTTATATGGCATGAAGGATGACCCTTAACACATAGATTTTAGAGGTATCAATGAATCAAAGTACGCTACCAACTAGACAGGGTTTGTATGATCCTCGTCATGAACATGATGCCTGCGGTGTGGGCTTTATTGTTCATATCAAAGGGCAAAAAAGCCATGCGATTGTCCGTCAAGGTTTACAGTTACTGACTAACTTAACTCATCGTGGCGCGGTCGGTGCTGATCCTAAAGCAGGGGATGGCGCGGGTATTTTAATCCAAATCCCTGATACCTTTTTGCGTGCTGAGTGTGGTTTTTCCTTGCCTGCACAGGGTGATTATGCGGTCGGTATGGTGTTTTTGCCACGCGATACTGCCAATCGTAGTATTTGCGAAGCTTTATTAACGCAGATTATCGCGCAAGAAAAAGCGGTGTTATTGGGCTGGCGTGATGTGCCTGTTAATAATGATGGCTTAGGCGAGTCGGTTAAGTCGGTTGAGCCTGTGGTACGGCAGATTTTTGTCGCTCGCGGTGCAGATTGTGTCGATCAGAATGCCTTTGAACGTAAGCTGTTTGTGATTCGTAAGCAAGTCGAAAATGCGGTTCGTGAATTGAACTTAGAACAAGGTCACTTCTTTTATATTCCTTCGTTATCTTCACGCACTATCGTTTATAAAGGTATGTTGCTGGCAAATCAAGTCGGTACCTTTTATCCAGAGCTGAGCGATGAGCGTATCGACAGTGCCTTGGCATTGGTGCATCAACGTTTTTCTACTAATACCTTCCCGACATGGGATTTAGCGCATCCTTTCAGATTGATTGCTCACAATGGTGAAATCAATACCCTGAGAGGTAATGTTAATGGTATGGCGGCGCGTCGTCATTCGATTGCGTCTAAATTATTGGGCGATGATATTCATAAATTATGGCCATTGATTGCCGAAGGGCAATCGGATTCTGCGTGTTTTGATAACGCACTAGAATTGTTAGTAGCGGGTGGCTATTCAATGGCTCATGCCATGATGCTCTTGATTCCCGAAGCGTGGGCTGGCAATGTGTTGATGGATGATAAATTGCGGGCGTTTTATGAATATAACGCGGCATTAATGGAACCTTGGGATGGACCTGCGGCAATTGCCTTTACCGATGGACGGCAAATTGGCGCGACTTTAGACCGTAATGGTTTACGTCCTGCTCGTTATTTAGTCACCGATGATGATTTTGTCATCATGGCTTCGGAAATGGGGGTACTGGAAGTGCCTCAACACAAGATTATTAAAAAATGGCGTTTGCAACCTGGCAAAATGCTGTTAATTGACACGGAACAAGGTCGTATCATTGATGATGCGGAACTGAAAGCTAACTTAGCAAACAGTCAGCCTTATGAAGAGTGGTTGGATAAAACCCAAATTTTACTGGCTAAACTGCCGCATGAAGTATCAGCGATGGCTCCTGACGATGACACGTTGCTGTGTCGTCAACAAGCGTTTGGCTATACGCGTGAAGATATTGAATTTATTTTAAAACCGATGGCACAAACAGGGCAGGAAGCCATTAGTTCTATGGGTATTGATGCCGCCTTGGCAGTATTATCAGACCGTTCACGCTTATTGTATGATTATTTCAAACAAGGCTTTGCGCAAGTCACTAACCCTGCGATAGACCCAATTCGTGAAGAATTAGTGATGTCGTTGGTGTCATTCATTGGTCCGCGTCCTAATTTATTAGGTTTGGATGAGGGCGGCACGCATAAACGCTTGGAAGTTGAACAACCAATTTTAAGCAATCAAGATTTAGAAAAAATTCGCCGTATCGAATCACGCACAGGCGGCGCGTTTAAAACCAAAACTGTTACCTTGTGTTACCCCGCTGATTTGGGTGCAAGTGGTATGGAAAGCGCGCTGGAAAAAATGTGTCTTGCGGCAAAACAGGCGGTAGCAGATGGCAATAATATTTTAGTGTTGTCTGACAGTAATATGGATGCGGCGTATATTGCCATTCCAGCCTTATTGGCAACCTCAGCAGTACATCATTATTTAACGCATGAAGGCTTGCGCACAAAAGTTGGTTTAGTGGTTGAAACAGGCGAAGCGCGTGAAGTGCATCATTTCGCTTTATTAGCGGCTTACGGCGCGGAAGCCATTAACCCTTATTTAGCCTTGGATACGCTGTCTAGTTTCTGTGCAGAAATACAGTTATCTGAATATGAAGCGCATAAACGCTATATCAAAGCTACGTCTAAAGGCTTGTTGAAAGTTATGTCCAAAATGGGCATTTCAACCTATCAATCTTATTGTGGCGCACAGATTTTTAACGCAATTGGTTTGGCTGAACCGTTTTTGGATCAGTATTTTACAGGCACAACTAGCACCACAGAAGGCGCGGGTCTTGCTGAAATCAGCGAAGAAACTATGCGTCGTCATCGTATTGCCTTTGGTAACGCGCCACTGTATCGCAATGCTTTGGATGTGGGCGGCGAATATGCGTTTCGTTTGCGCGGTGAAGCCCATACTTGGACGCCTGCCAGTATTAGCACGCTACAACACGCAACCCGTAGCAACAGCTATGAAAAATATGCTGAGTTTTGCCGCTTGATTGACGATCAAAACGAAAACTTACTAACCTTGCGCGGCTTGATGAAATTCAAAGAAGCCACAACGCCTGTGCCGTTAGACGAAGTGGAATCAGCCGCAAGCATCGTGAAACGCTTTGCAACGGGAGCTATGTCATTTGGTTCGATTTCTTACGAAGCACACACCAACTTAGCGATTGCCATGAACCGTATCGGCGGTAAATCCAATACAGGCGAGGGCGGTGAATTACCCGAACGTTTTAAAACTTTGCCGAATGGTGATTCCATGCGTTCAGCGATTAAACAAGTCGCTTCGGGACGTTTTGGTGTGACCACTGAATATTTGGTGAATGCCGATGATATTCAAATTAAAATCTCACAAGGTGCAAAACCAGGTGAAGGCGGTCAATTACCTGGTCATAAAGTCGATGCCGTGATTGCCAAAGTGCGTCACTCAACGCAAGGCGTAGGTTTAATTTCACCTCCGCCACATCATGATATTTATTCGATTGAAGATTTAGCGCAATTAATTCATGACTTGAAAAACGTGAATCCCAAGGCGCGGATTAGCGTGAAGCTGGTATCAGAAGTGGGTGTAGGTACAGTTGCTGCGGGTGTTGCCAAAGCCCATGCCGATCATGTCACTATCTCTGGTTACGATGGCGGTACAGGTGCAAGCCCGCTAACTTCTATCAAACACGCGGGTTTGCCGTGGGAAATTGGTCTGGCTGAAACCCATCAAACGCTAGTGCTGAATAAATTGCGCGGTCGGATTGCTGTACAAGTCGATGGCGGTTTGCGGACAGGTCGTGATGTCATTATCGGCGCGTTATTAGGCGCGGACGAATTTGGTTTTGCCACCGCGCCGTTAATCGTGTCAGGCTGTTTAATGATGCGTAAATGTCATCTAAATACTTGCCCAGTTGGTGTGGCGACGCAAGACCCTGAATTACGCAAACGTTTTACAGGGCAACCTGAACACGTTGTTAATTATTTCTTCATGGTCGCAGAAGATGTGCGTCAGTGGATGGCAAAACTGGGTTTCCGTAGCTTTAATGAGCTGATTGGTCGTTCCGATGTGCTGGATATGCGCCATGCTATTAATCATTGGAAAACGCAGGGTTTAGACTTTAGCCGCATTTTCTATAAACCTGTTGTAGATGCAAACACAGCGATTTATCAAACTGAAATACAAGACCATGGTCTGGAACACGCTTTAGATCATGAACTCATTGCACAAGCTAAACCTGCGCTGGACAATGGACAAACGGTGGTGATTAATACACCGATTCGTAACGTCAATCGGACTTTCGGGGCGATGTTATCGGGTGAAGTGGCTAAGCGTTATGGTCATAAAGGTTTGCCTGAAGACACCATTGCCATTCATGCCAAAGGCACGGCGGGACAAAGTTTCGGCGCGTTCTTAGCACAAGGTATTAGTATAGAGCTGGAAGGCGAAGGCAACGATTATGTCGGTAAAGGTATGAGTGGCGGACGGATTGCCATTTATTCACCTAAAGACTGCCCGATTAATTCTACTGAAAATATTATCGTTGGTAACACCGTGTTATACGGTGCAATCAGCGGCGAATGTTATTTTAGTGGTGTAGCAGGTGAACGTTTCGCAGTGCGTAATTCTGGCGCGGTTGCCGTTGTTGAAGGCGTAGGCGATCATGGTTGTGAATACATGACAGGCGGCGTAGTGGTTGTGCTTGGCAAAACTGGACGCAATTTTGCGGCGGGTATGTCAGGTGGCGTGGCTTATGTGTTAGATGAAGCAGGCGATTTTGATAAACTGTGTAATATGGCGATGGTTGAACTTGAACCTGTTCTCGCCGAAGATGAAACGTTGGAAGCGACCGCACATCAAGGCGGCGATCTGGAAATGCACGGGTTAGTTCAGATTATGTCCGATATGACTCGTCACGATGCACGACGCTTGAAACACTTGATTCAAAATCATAAACACTACACGGGTAGTGAGCGAGCGCATCATATTTTGGCTAATTGGCACTTCTATTTACCGCTTTTTGTTAAAGTAATGCCTGTCGATTACCGCGAAGCACTGAAAAAAATTCATGCAGTACAAGCATCAGCGACAGCATAAAGTGTTTGGGTGGGCAATGCCCACCCTACGATATAAACATTTGTAGGGTGGGCATTGCCCACCTTTTTAAAGAAAAAGGTACACATCATGGGTAAACCAACTGGGTTTATGGAACTACCACGCACTGAGCGTAGCTATGTCGCGCCCGAAGAGCGTATTCAACATTATCGTGAATTTATATTGACTCCTAGTGATGACGAAGTCGCCGCTCAAGGAGCAAGATGTATGGATTGCGGCATTCCTTTTTGTCATCAAGGCTGTCCGATTAATAACATTATTCCCGAATGGAATGATGAAGTGTATCGCCAAGACTGGAAGCAAGCCTTAGATATACTGCATAGCACGAATAACTTCCCTGAATTTACGGGACGTATTTGCCCCGCGCCTTGTGAAGCGGCGTGTACCTTGAATTTGCAAGACACGCCTGTCACCATTAAATCTATCGAATGCGCGATTATTGATAAAGCGTGGGCAATGGGTTGGGTAAAGCCACAAATTCCCATGCAACGTTCAGGTAAACGCGTCGCAGTGATTGGTTCAGGACCTGCGGGTTTAGCTTGCGCTCAACAATTGGCGCGAGCGGGTCATGAAGTGGTGGTCTATGAGAAAAATGATCGTATCGGCGGTTTAATGCGCTACGGTATTCCCGATTTTAAAATGGAAAAACAGTTAATCGACCGCCGTATTGCTCAAATGCAGGCAGAAGGTGTGCGTTTTAGACCCAATAGCCATATCGGTAAAGACATCTCAGCACAACAACTGCTTAATCTTTACGATGCGGTTGTGTTAGCGGTCGGTGCAGAAAAGCCGCGTGATTTAGACGTAGCAGGACGTAATGATTATGAAGGCGTTTATTTTGCAATGGACTTTTTACGCCAACAAAACAAGCGCAATGCAGGGGATATTATTGCTGATGACATCGCTATTACGGCAACAGGTAAACGTGTTGTTGTGATTGGTGGCGGTGATACAGGTTCGGATTGTATCGGCACCTCCATACGTCAAGGCGCGGCTTCTGTTGTACAACTGGAAATTTTGCCGCAGCCCCCTGAAAAAGAAAATAAGCTACTCACTTGGCCGAACTGGCCCAATAAATTGCGTACTACCTCTTCACATCAAGAAGGCATTAAGCAACGTTATTGGAGTGTTAATACCCAAAGCGTAACAGGCGTAGACGGTAAAATTACCCATCTTAATGCCGTCGAAGTGGAATGGAAGCAAGAAGGCGGGCAATGGAAAATGAGCAACAAGCCTAACAGCGAATTTACGCTGGAAGCCGATATTGTATTTTTGGCAATGGGTTTTACTAATCCCGTCCACGAAGGTTTATTAATTGACTTGGGGGTTGAGTTGGAACGCGGTCATATTAAAGCAAATGACAAACAATATCGCACCTCAGTGGATAAAGTGTTTGCCGCAGGTGATGGTCGTCGTGGTCAATCGCTCGTGGTTTGGGCAATCCGCGAAGGCAGACAAGCCGCGCGTGCAGTCGATGAATATTTAATGGGTAGTTCTGAACTACCACGATAATGGCTTGTTGATTGTTTAAGTTGGGCTTTTGGTCAAGAAGCCCAACCTTTCACGCCTATTTTTATCGGGTATTGTACTCAACCCAATCTACACCTATATGAATACAGGCTGGTTTTAAGCCTTTCTACACCACACATCTGTTAGTAATATCATGAAAATACCTGAACTACTCGATAATGCACCCTACAGTGAAACACAACGCGCTTGGTTAGGCGGTTTTTTTTCAGGGATGCGCTCACAACTTATGCAAAACGCAGGCGCGGCGGATGCTACGACTGCGCAAATTATTCACATCTTGTATGGCAGCCAAACAGGCAATGCTGAATCAGTAGCAAATGATGCCGCAACTGCCGCTAAAGCGCATGGTTTAAAACCTGTCGTGACTAGCATGGATGCCATTGATAGCGATGTTCTCGCGGCAATGGACACCTTGTTGATTGTGACCAGCACCTACGGTGAAGGCGAAATGCCTGATAATGCACAAATGCTCTGGGAAGCAGTGAGTGCGGATGATATGCCAAAATTACCTAATATGAAATTTTCCGTATTAGCTTTGGGTGACACAGGCTATGACTTGTTCTGTAAGGCAGGTATTGATTGGGATAATCGTTTAGCAGAATTGGGGGCGACGCGTATTTATGAACGTGTCGATTGTGATGTGGCGTTTGAAGCTCCCGCAGAAAGTTGGATTAGCTCGGTTATTCCACAGTTAGGCAGTAAAGATGCGGCGGCTACTATGATAGTTGATACCGAATCGGTCACAGCTAAATCACAATACAACCGCAAAAATCCGTTTCCTGCCAAGTTGTTAGTGAACCGCTTACTTACCGCAGCCGATTCATCCAAAGAAACCCGTCATTATGAGCTGTCTATCGCAGGTTCAGAGTTAAGTTATGAAGCAGGCGATGCCTTGTGTGTCGTACCGACTAACTGCCCTGATTTGGTAGCGGCAATGATTAACACCATCGGTTGCACAGGTGATGAGATTGAACCTGTTAATGGCGAGGCGATGAGCTTAAGCGACGCACTACGCACACAGTTTGAAATTAAATTACCTAGCAAAGAATTAGTCCAAGAAATTGCCACACGTTCAGGTAATCAAGAACTGAATGGTCTGTTAAGTACAGGCGATAAAGAGCAGTTAGCCAACTATCTGTGGGGACGCGATATTCTGGATTTGTTACTACAAAATCCAAGTTGTGAATTTGCGGCAGCCGAATTTATCGCCCTGCTTAAACCATTGCAACACCGCGCCTATTCCATTTCGTCTAGCGGAAAAATGCACCCAGAAGCTGTGCATTTAACCGTTGCTAGCGTGCGTTATGACAGTCATGGTCGTCAACATAAAGGCGTTTGCTCAACGTTTTTGGCTGATTTAGTCAATGAGCAAACAGAAGTGCGTTGTTTCTTTACCCCTAATAAAGTGTTTCGAGTGCCTGATGACAACAGCTTGCCAATGATTATGGTTGGACCAGGTACAGGTGTCGCACCATTTCGGGCGTTTTTACAAGAACGTCAACACCGTAACGCGACAGGTAAAAACTGGTTATTTTTCGGCGACCGTAATGCGGCAACTGATTTTATCTACCGTGATGAATTAGAAGCATTACAAGCCAATGGTGTGCTGACCCGTTTGGATTTAGCATTTTCCAGAGACCAAGCGGAAAAAATCTATGTGCAGGACAAAATGCGTGAACACGGTGCAGAATTGTTTGCATGGTTAGAGCAGGGCGGTTATTTCTTTGTCTGTGGTGATGCCTATCACATGGCAAAAGATGTAGATAAAGCCTTGTTAGAAGTCATTGCTGAGCATGGTAAACTATCTGAACAACAAGCCATTGATTATGTTAATCAACTGAAAAAGCATAAACGTTATGTCAGGGATGTTTATTAATTAACACAAGGCGATAAATTATGGCTACAGAACCATCCCATCTCGCTGTGTATTATCTTAGAGTGACGTTGAAAGATTCTAAGCCACCGATATGGCGTGATATTTTAGTGCCTAGTGATTTAACGCTAGATGCTTTACATTATGTCATTCAAGCAACGATGGGATGGGAAAATAGTCACTTACATCAATTTATCGCCGAAAAAGTGCTTTATACGGACGAAGATACGCACACAAATAATCGTAATGACTACGGTTTGGGTGTCGATGATAGTAGTAACAACCACGACCGAAATGAAAAGCAATATACTGTGTCACAGTTGCTCACTAAAGAAAAAGCCAGTATGGTTTACGAATATGACCTTGGTGACAGTTGGACGCATCACATTGAGCTGAAAAAAATTCTGCCTGCTGATGTTTATGCTCACCAACCGCGCTGTATAAAAGGCGAACAAGCCTGTCCACCAGAGGGTTGCGGTGGAATTTGGGGCTATGCCGATATGCTAGAAGCGATACAAAATGCTAAAAATACTAACAGTGATGACGAATTAACGTGGTTTGGTGAAGGCTTTAATCCAAATCATTTTGATATTGAAGAGGTCAACAAAGTGCTTAAGCATTTATTAATCAGTAACACGCATTCTTAGCTAGTCTGAAACCTTACTACCTGCTCATTATTGCCAATTCAGCGCGTATGTTGGCACAAGCCGCAAAAAACGCGGGTTTGCTACCGTTAGTCATTGATTTATTTGCTGACACTGATACTCGAACTTACGCAGCAGACTTTAAACAAATACCTGATTTAACCATAGCCAGCTTAACACCCGCGCTAGATTATGTTGTTCAACATTATCCAGTCACGCAAGTTGTTTATGGCAGTGGTTTTGAACAGCATTCTGATAGCCTACATTATCTTGCTAGTCGTTTTACTGTGCTGGGCAATTCGCCTGAAACCTTTAGCAAACTGCACGATAAAGCCCATTTTTTTAGCGTTCTAAATCAGCTAAACATTCCCACGCCTGAAACCTCTTTTGTCATGCCAACGGATACGCAAGATTGGTTAATAAAACCCATGCGAGGGCAGGGTGGTGTTGGCATTCAGCACTTTCGGAGTACAAACTTACTATGTACATCCAGTTCATATTGGCAACGCTATCAAGCTGGCTCACAATATTCTGTGTTATTTCTTGCCGATGGACAGCATTGGCAACTCATCGGATTTAATACCCAATGGACAACTCGCTTAAGCGATGAAGAAGAATTTATCTTTGCAGGCATTATCAACCATTGTGAGTTAGCCGCTACACACAAAGCACAAATAACCCACTGGCTCACAAAACTCGTTCCTAGCTTTGGCTTACAAGGCTTAAATTCATTGGATTTTATTCATGCCGATGGCAACAACACCGTGTTAGAAATCAATCCGCGTCCCCCTGCCAGTATGCAGTTATACGATGCTGATTTATTACGCAGACATATCAACGCTGATATAACATTAAACGAACCACTGCCCCCGATGTCTGGTTATACAGGGTATCAAATCATTTATGCCGACCAGACTGTACGAATTCCAGAGGGCTATAGTTGGGAGAACGGTGCGATGGATTTACCGATAGCGGGGGCAATGTGTAAGACAGGACAACCGATTTGCAGTATCATTGCCCACCAAAACCAAGCCCCCGCGGTCTTGATCGAATTAAACATTAAACAACACACCATCAAAAAAGGTCTTTATTCTCATGGAACACACAGCCAGCGTTAATACACTCACTCAACCTTTAGTAAAACACTTGCTTGATAATGCCGCTAAATTACGTCTCGGTGTTGAAGTATTAGCCAATGGCTGCACTGTCATTGATGCAGGTATCAACGCCATCGGTGGTTTGGAGGCAGGACGCATCATTGCAGAAATTTGTTTAGGCGGCATGGGAACGGTCTCAATTAGCCATAGCCCTTACACTGCCAACTGGCCATTATCCGTCAACGTCCACACAGGCAACCCCGTCTTAGGTTGTTTAGGCAGTCAATACGCAGGCTGGAGTTTATCGCATGAAAAATACTACGCACTCGGTTCAGGTCCTGCGCGTGCGATGGCAACCAAAGTCAAAAATGGCGAAGTTGAACCTGTTGAAGAACTATACAAAGAACTTGCCTACCGTGACAGCGCGGACAGCACGGTATTAGTCATCGAAAATGACAAATTACCACCGCTGGAAATTATCGAAAAAGTAGCCACTGCGTGTAATGTTAGCCCTGATAAACTCACCATCATCGTCACCCCCACCAGCAGTTTAGCAGGTGGTGTACAAGTCGTGGCACGGGTATTAGAAGTCGCCATGCACAAAGCCCACGCCCTGCATTTTCCGTTAGAGAATATTATTGACGGCAGCGGCTCTGCGCCGATTTGTCCTCCACACCCCAATTTTGTCAAAGCAATGGGACGCACCAACGATGCGATTTTATTTGCAGGGCAAGTACATTTATTTGTCAAAGGCAGTGATGAATCGGCAGAAGAATTGGCAAAAAATCTGCCCAGTTCCACCTCTAAAGATTACGGCAAACCCTTCGCCGACATTTTCAAACAATATGAATACGATTTTTTCAAAATTGATGCCATGTTATTCAGCCCTGCCAGCGTTATTGTCACCGCTGTTGAGTCAGGCAAAAGTTTCCGTGCAGGGAAGTTGGATAACGCGCTGTTAGATTTGTCGTTTGGTGCATGATTTTTAGAAAAATATTGTAGTTGGGTAGGGTGAGAAAAATAAACAGAGATACGTTATGAATGAAAATTGTCCGAATCCCAAAGAACCACCTATTTGTTATTGCACTGGAACAACAGAGGCAAAAATTAAAGCGTTGATGGCTAATGAGATCAATACTTTGGAAGCAATAGCTTACGAGACAGGCGCGACAACTGGTTGTGGTGCTTGTGAACATGATATTCAGGTGTTAATCGCTCAGCACGATAAAAAAGACTGACGAAAGAAGCCCATCAATCGCGAAAGATGGGCTTCGTACCGTTATTGGGCTGTTAGATTTATCTTTCGGTGCGTAATTATTATAAATTGTGCGGTAGGTTGGGGTGAGATACGCACCTCAACATTTACACACAGATGTAAATGTTGTTGGGCTGACAAGCTCAACCCTTTATATAACATTGATAAAATCGCTTGGAGTTCTTATGAAAACATCAACCTTAATACCTCATGCACTTAAAATAGGTGTATTACTATTAGTTTCAGCGTTTGCGGTATCCGCAGAAGAAACGCCTGCTAAAATAAATCCTGATAAACCCGTTTATGGTGATTATCAAAACTGGCGGCTATTATCCATTTCACACCGACTGGACAAACAAACTCTCCGCGCTATTTTAGGCAATGACACCGCAATTGACGCGGCACGCAAAGGCAATACCAAGCCTTGGCCAGACGGCACAATCATCACCAAAGTAGTTTGGAAAGAAAAAAACCACGCCAATTGGCCACAAGCCATCGTGCCTGACACCTTAGAAAAAGCCGAAGCAATGGTAAAAGATCAAAAAAAGTATGAAAAAACAGGCGGTTGGGGTTTTGCCAAGTGGGAAGGCAATAACTTAACCATATACGATGAAGCTAAAAGCAAAGAATGCTTTGCCTGTCACTTACCTATGCAATCTAACGATTACGTTTACAACGCCCCCGTCTTGCAATAAACCAGTACAAGGATGTGCCGATGATATTAAGCATAGTTCCCACGCTCCAGCGTTGTGTGATTGGAGTGCAAGAAGACGCTGGAGCGTCCACAACTGCATTCCAACGCTAGAGCGTTGGAACGATGTAATTATTATAAATTGTGCGGTAGGTTGGGGTGAGCTTTGCAAACCCCAACAAAACAACCATCTACCCGTAAATGTTGGAGTTCGACCCTCACTCCAATCATAACCTAGTTAAGCCATGTTCTATTACGCCCTAAAAATCCTAGTCTCCGCACTGCTGATTGTAACCATTTCTGAAATTGCCAAACGCAGTAGCGGGTTTGCGGCATTGGTGGCTTCGTTGCCGTTGACTTCGTTGTTAGCTATGTTATGGATGCACTTTGATGGCGTGGAAACTGATAAAATTGGCGAATTGTCTCAGCAGATTTTTTGGTTGGTGTTGCCGTCATTGGTGTTCTTTTTAACCTTTCCTTTGCTACTGAAACAAGGCTTAGGCTTTTGGCTGAGTCTTATTTTGTCTAGTTCAAGCACTATCACGGTTTATTTTGTGTTATTACCTTTATTACGAAAGTTGGGCGTACAGTTATGAGTAAACGAATTGCTCTTTTTACCGATGATGCAGGGTGGCATGGTAAGCAGTTACGGCTGGCGTTTGCTCAGCACGGTTATGATTGCGAGTATGTTTCGCTGACGGAATGCCATTTTTCTATGCAAGCCGATAGCCTGCCGATTATTATCCCTCACTTTGAGCAACAGTTACCCGATGCGGTGTTTGTGCGCGGTGTGGCTGGGGGTTCGTTGCAAGAGGTGGTGTTGTATTTGGATTTTCTGCACGCGTTGAAAATTATGGGTATTCCCGTTTATAACGATGGTCATGCGATAGAACGCAGTGTGGATAAGGGGATGACTAGCTTTTTATTGCAACACGCAGGTCTGCCTACGCCGCCCACTTGGGTGTTACGCAATCGGGAGGACGCGTTGGCGATTGCCGAAGCGGAATTAAAACAAGGGCATTTGTTAATCAGTAAACCATTGTTTGGTTCGCAAGGCGAAGGCATACGGCGCATTGAAAAAATGACGGATTTATTGTGGTTGACGGCGAGTGGTGGCGTGTATTACTTACAACGCTTTGTGCATTGTGCGGGCGTTGGCTTTTCGGATAAGCGGGTGTTTGTGATTAATGGTCAGGCGGTTGCCGCTATGCGACGGCGTGGTAAGTCGTGGTTGAATAATGTTGCTCAGGGTGCGAGTTGTGAGTCTATTGAGTTAAACGCGGAGGTGGCAGCGTTAGCCATTAAAGCGACTGCCGCGTTAAGTATGGATTATGCAGGTGTAGATATTATTCAGGATAAAGACGGGCGTTATAGTGTGATTGAGGTCAATAGTATTCCTGCGTGGAAAGGGCTGGAAAGTGCGTGCGATGTCAATATTGCTCAATTATTAGTTGATGATTTAATTCAGCGTTATCTTTAAGTTCAGACCTTTCAGGTTTTAAAAACCTGAAAGGTCTTTTTAGTTATTCACCATTATGAATCCACTTGAACAATTGTACCAGCACGCCTGTGAAGTTGAATTACAGGCATTTAAACCAGGTAATGTCAGTATTTATTCTGCCGCGCATGATATGACGGTGGATGATTTTCGTCTCAGTGCTAAAGTGAGTGCGCCAGCGTTGTGCAATCCTGATTACAGCTTGGGTGAAAAAATATTTTATGCGGTTAAAGCTACCCGTGAGGCGGTGGGTTGTAATACCAATTTAGGGATTATTTTATTGTGCGCACCGTTAATTCAAGCGATTGATTATTGTCGTCAGTCTGACATGACACTCAGACAAGCGTTACATCAAGTGCTGGCAAACACCACGCTAGCCGATGCTGATTGGGTATTTAAAGCTATTGCGTTAGCCGCTCCCGCAGGCTTAGGCGACGTGGCAGAACAAGATGTTAAAGCATCGGCATCAGTGACTTTAACCGAAGCGATGAGCTTTGCTAGTAGCAAAGACCGTATTGGGCTTCAGTACCTTACGGATTATAAAGATATTTTCGATTTTGCGGTTTTAAGGTATAATCACACACTTCTTAAGTGGGGCAATCATCATTGGGCGGCAGTCGCGGTTTACGCTGATTTGTTAAGTCACTATCCTGATAGTCACATCGAAAGAAAATACGGTGATCAATACACTGAAATGGTAGCCAGTCGGATGATTCAACTCAATAATGAATTATCTAATACTGAAAATCCTGATTTGCTTATGCCATTATTGCATAGTATCGATCAGGAGCTTAAAGCTCAGCGTATCAATCCAGGTACTACGGCAGATATGACCGTAACAACGGTATTAACCGTGTTTTTAGATGCTTTTATAAGCAACAATTTTTCAATTTTTTCTTCATAGGGGAAACGAGCATGGCGAAAATCAATAAAATGTGTGTTGGTGAATCTTTAGTTGGTGAAGGCAACGAGATTGCTCACATTGACTTAATCATTGGTCCAAGAGGTTCAGCTGCTGAATCTGCATTTGCAAACGCTTTAACTAACAACAAAGACGGTTTCTCTACTTTGTTAGCGGTTGTTGCGCCTAACTTGTTAGTTAAACCTGCTACTATTTTGTTCAACAAAGTAACTATCAAAGGTTCTAAACAAGCTGTTCAAATGTTTGGTCCAGCACAACGCGCTGTTGCTATGGCTGTTGCTGATTGTGTAGAAGACGGCACAATCCCAGCTGACGAAGCTGATGATTTATTCATCTCTGTTGGTGTATTCATTCACTGGTTGGCTGAAGATGATGCAAAAATTGAATCATTCAACTATGCAGCAACTAAAGAAGCTCTAAAACGTGCTGTAGCGGGTACTCCTACTGCTGCTGAAGTTGTTGCAGCTAAAAAAGAAGCGAAACACCCATTCGCAGTAAACAACGAATAAGTGATGAGGTGCTAATGCACCTTATACTGTTCGTTGAAAAATACCCCGCTAGTCGGGGTATTTTTTTGCCTACAGATTAGTAATATCAGCTTTGCTTATCGCTTTTGTATGTAAGGCACTCGCCACTAACGCACTGTTAATGCCAATGGCTTTAAGCTGTTGCAAATCATTAATATGACGCACGCCACCTGCGGCAATAAATGCTATGTGTGGATAGGTTTGTTGATAAAAACGCAGTTTTTCTATATCAACTCCGCTATCACTGCCAACCCTCGCCAGCGTCATAATAATGACTTGTTCAGACCATAATGTACTATCAGAAAATAAACGCGCTTCACCTAACGGTTCATCATGTGCAGAAAAATCTAATGATAACAGGGCGTTTTTTGTGGTCGTCATTTGCTGAGCAGAACAACATTCACTCCCTAAAACAAGTCGATAATTACTCAGCCCTGCAAATGCCAAACTAGGTGATGAATAGCCCGCATCTAGCCAAAAGGTAATCGATGGATAATGCTTTAGTACATCATGAATTAAAGCTTGATTATCGCCTTGTTGCGTAATGGCGTTCAAATCTGCCACATAGATGACGCTAAAATCATCAAGCTGTAAAAATGCGTTTATGACATCATACACATCAGCACTAGGGCTTAACGGTGAGTTAATCGGTTGATAAGAAGACCTTTGACCACGCTGAGCATGAACCACCACGCCATCTTTTAAATCAATAACAGGAATTAAACGCATAGTAAATTCGACCAGTTTAGTATTTTAAGAAAGTTAAAAAATTTTCTTGAAGAGTAATTATCATGGGTAAAAAGACGTTATGAAAAATAAATGGATTTACTTAAAGACATGATTATATTTGTCTATTATTAGAGTTGGTTAATATAGTGCGTACAGTATCGCTGAATTGCTTAGTCACAGTATAAGAAAAGTAGTGTAACAACGTGTTGTAGCAATTCGTCCACCTCAACAAAATACAGCAAATGAATTTAACAACCTTGCCGATTATATGAGCTATCGTTTAAGCGATACAACTGAAGAACGCGCCCATTCGAAAACTTCATGATCGCTCGACACTGCCCATATTTTCCCCTTTATCATCAAAATCAGAGTAGGAACTTAAAGGCGAAGGGAGGTAATCATCGTTCTAATTTAGGTTGATTTTGTGGTAGGTTCTTCTTAAGTTGCTTCGGTAACGGTATCAAAATCGAGTTAGTCTTTTAGGATTAAATCCTTTAATCTAAAATCTTTGTATCGAGTAAATAGCTGTGGGAGAAAAGGTAGAGTCTCAATATCTGGAGACTCTACCAAATACACATAACTTGGTGATGTTAGCGTGATCGCACGAAAATTTATTTCGTGGCTTTGTCTTTTGGCACGACAATTGGAATGGATGTCGAACTCACATTACCAGAATTGTCAGTTGCTGTAATGGTTACCGTGTACTGACGACCATTACCATTTCCACTGCGCTCAGCACGAAGCGATAGGTTAATTATACCAGTTTGTTGGTTGATTACTGGAGTAGTCCAGTCTGGTGCAACATCACCATCACCTAAACCATTTTCTGGTTCGTTACTAGTGACAGCAACAGTTAGCGTTGGCATTATTCCACTATTGTCATTCGCATTGCTGTCGATCGTAATGTTTACCATTTTGTGGTTAGGCGGCCACAAAATGGACTGGCTAGGTACGGGTGCCAGAGTGGGAGCACTTGTATCCTGAACTGTGGCTACTACACTGCTCGTTACGCTGGGGGTTTGATGATCGGTTACTTCGATCGTAAAGGTATGTGTTCCGAGTCCTATGTTACTTAACTCACAGGTTGGCAGGTTGGTAGGAACATTCTGAGGCTGGGCTTTAATGTCGCCACTGCAATAGTTGGTATTGCCCTCAGTCCATTTGTAATCAACTAAGTCACCATCGTAGTCCGCAACCTGCCCGCCAAGGATTATATGTTCGCCTAGTGAATATGTGCCTTGACCTGTTGGTACAACGGTTGGTTGAGAGTTATCAATCGTTAGCGTCATATCGCTAGATACGATAGACGTAGGATCACTCATTTTACTCACTTGCAGTGTTAGCGTATGCGGTCCTTGGGTGAGCAAGGAACATGATAGCGGAAGAGTGGCTTCCCCATTTGTTCCTACAGGACTCCAGTCATGCAGTATGGTTGTGCCATCGACCCACTTATATTGAAGAAGAGTATTATCGGAATTAGTGGTCGTACCATATACCTCCGTATTACATTGTTGATAGCTCTTTATTGAAAAATTTGACCAGCATCTACTGTAATTTCGCCTCCTTTGCAGTAGTTACCAGAAGCACTAGTAATGCTGGCAATCTCGTTGTCCGACAATGCGCGATTGTAAATCTGAACCTCATCAATCATTCCGTTAAAGAACTCTTGGTTGGCATATTGCCCAAGTCCTCTAGCTCCGAATTTCAGGAGAGATTCATAGCCAGATGGAGCAGTATCAAGATTGTATATGAACGGGTATGTCTGGGTGGCTACGTTAGCACCGTCTCGGTATATTTTTAATGATGACCCTGAACGCTTTATTGCCATGTGGTACCAAGTTTCCGTTGGTGGAAAAACTCCTGGAACCGGAGGCTGCGGGTACGGAACGGATTGTCCAGGTTGAACGGGATAAAAAGAAATAAGACAGGTATCAGCACAAGAAGTTGGATGACCGCCAGTTCGACCATCGCCGTAGGACAAAATCAGACCGTCACCACGCGACGATAAACTCCATCCCCAAGCAACGTTACCACCACCTGCTGGTTGGGACCATTTCTCGATTAAAGTTGAACTATACCACCAACCTGGACCATTCCAAGAATGGGCCTTAACCCATAGGCTTACGGTAAAATCACTTGTACCAAAGTTTAGATCACTCTGATTCGGTATAGTCACATAGGCATTGCTTCCATTAAAGTTGAAAGCTTGCCCTGCTTTTCCAAGTTCAAATGTCGTACCACCAAATGTAGTGCCAGTATAGGTATCACCGCCAATGATATCTTTGGCGTTACCATCTGCTGGCCACCAATGAGTAAGACCATTGGGGGGGGGTACATACTTCTTGCGCTTGAACTGGGTTTGTAAAACTCGTTAACATAACGCTTGCAGCGATCGCAAGGGTTACAACTATTGCTGACCTCCGTATTTGATATGGGAGGTTTGATTGCGTGATTGCTTTCATGACCATTCTCCTGATTAGTGGTAATAACTTACTCTGTCAAACTCTGTTAAATGTTGTATAAACTCATTTTTGTGAAAAAAAAAAGCCGAACCCCGTGATGTGACCATAACGATAGTCACACTCGGCAGTCCAGCTTTCCTAGGTTCAGGTCCCGTAACTTTCTGTCCCTACCTTACGATAGGTTTAGCATTAAAAATTTTTAGTGAACTAATAACACAAGTAAAAAAATTTTTCTACTGAGTATTTTTATAAGAAATAAAAGTCATAAGAGCCTTTACGCATATTGTCATCATTGGCAACTAGGGCTAACACGTTTTCTAAACTGGTTTTTACAATTGTTTCAAAGAGTTTAGTGATTTCTCTGGAAATGATAATTTCCCGATTTAACGACAGCATTGCCGCCATATCCTCTAACGTTGCCAAAATACGATGACTGGATTCATAAAATACCCACATCATTGGACACGCTAGTTTTTCACTGTCTCCTTTTGCTCTCAAAAAACCCACCCCTCGCCATTTAACGGTATAATTTTGCGTTTTCCAATCTATTAGTATTTATCATGACTAACGTTAATTCTGACAAACTTTCCAGCGCACGATTTGCTGAGGCAACCGATGCTTTTGTTGAGGTGTTTACTGCCTCGGTGGATTTTGACCAACGCATGGCGGCGCAAGATATTCAAGGCTCAATTGCTCATGCCACTATGTTGGCGTATTGCGGTATTCTTACTGACGCTGAGCGGGACGATATTATTCGCGGTCTAACACAAATTGCAGGTGAAATTGAACGCGGTGAGTTTGTTTGGTCAATTAAGCAAGAAGATGTCCACATGAACATCGAAGCCAGACTGACTGATTTGATTGGTATTGCAGGGAAAAAACTGCATACAGGGCGTTCGCGCAATGACCAAGTGGCGACTGACATACGCTTATATTTGCGTCATGAAGTACAACAAATCTCCGCACAACTGACTCGCTTACAACACGCGATTTTAGATTTAGCAGAGCAGAACGCCGATACCATCATGTCAGGTTTCACCCATTTACAAGTTGCTCAACCCATTACCTTTGGGCATCATTTGATGGCTTGGTTTGAAATGCTGTGCCGTGACGCGGAACGTCTGCAAGATTGTTTGAAACGCATTAACGTCATGCCCTTGGGCGCGGCGGCGTTAGCAGGCACTAGCTACCCGATAGACCGTTACAAAACGGCGGAATTGTTGGGCTTTTCGCGTCCTTCGGCTAACTCTTTAGATTCAGTCAGTGATAGAGATTTTGCCATTGAATTTACGGCGGTGGCGAGTTTAATCATGATTCATTTATCGCGCTTTTCGGAAGAATTAATTTTGTGGTCTAGCGCACAATTTGATTTTATTGATATGCCTGACGCATTCTGCACAGGTTCATCCATCATGCCGCAAAAGAAAAATCCCGATGTACCTGAATTAGTGCGTGGTAAATCAGGACGCGTAACTGGTCATTTGATGAGTTTATTGATGCTCATGAAATCGCAACCCTTAGCGTACAACAAAGATAATCAGGAAGATAAAGAACCGTTGTTTGATACCGCTGATACGCTGATTAATTGTTTACGCGCTTATGCCGATATGATTCCGCACATCAAAGCCAAGAAAGACAATATGTACAACTCGGCTAAACGCGGTTTTGCCACAGCGACGGATTTGGCAGATTATTTAGTGCGTAAAGGTATGGCGTTTCGTGATGCGCATGAAGTGGTCGGTTTGGCAGTGCGTTTAGGTATAGAAACAGGGCGTGATTTATCTGAAATTTCGCTGGCTGAATTGCAAAATTTTTCTGCGCTGATTAACGAAGATGTATTCAGTTATTTGACCTTGGAAGGTTCAGTTGCAGCGCGTAAGCATATCGGCGGTACTGCACCTGAGACGGTGAAAGCGGCGATTGCTACCGCTAGAGCGGCAATGTAATCATTGATGTTTACGGCTATCGCCTAACTCAATCTAATAAGTTGGAGTCCAAAAATACGTTTTTGGATTCCTAATAACACTAGCAATAAAACAACCAGAAAAACAATAATCGGCTTATCACCTATTCGTGCATAAGGTGTTAAGCCGCCCATTGGTGTTATTTCTCCATTCAATACTCCCACTTCAAATAACGGTAGTTGCTGAGTCATTTTGCCATTGGGTGCGACTATCGCTGTTAAGCCTGTATTGGTTGACCGTAACAAAAATCGCCCTGTTTCCAATGCCCGCATTCTTGCCATTTGGACGTGCTGATGTGGCTCGATGGAATTACCAAACCAACCATCATTAGTGACATTAACTAAATACGCCGCCTGTTCTAGTCCTTGACTAGCCAGTTTACCAAATACATCTTCATAGCAAATCGAAGTGATGAAGGGATAACCAGCCGCGTTTAACAATGGCTGTTGATTGCCACCTGAGCTGAAGTTGCCCAATTTAATACCCAATTGTTTTAACACAAAGCCTGATAACGGTTGCCACGGCATGGTTTCACCAAAGGGCAATAAATGCTGTTTACGATAGTCCGCAATATGACTACCTAGCGTCATCACCGCATTGTATTTTTCGCTGCTACTCTGGTTTTTTATCGGTAAGCTAACGATTAAATCCGTGTGGTATTGCTGTGCGGCTTGATGTAAAGGCATCAAAAATGGCTCTTCAACCTCTGATAAATAAGCAGGTATGGACGTTTCAGGCCAAACAATCACATTGACTCCCCAGTGTTGTTCAGTCAGGGTTTTATACAAGCGTAAGGTGTTGAGTTTATTTTCGGGTAGCCATTTTTTATCTTGCGTGATATTGCCTTGAATTAAGGCGACTCGAATCGGCGCACCGATAGCGTGAGTCCATGATAGCTTTTGCAAATAAGCACCACCTGCCCATAACACCAGTAATAGCAAAGCGACACGCCAGCTTTTATCGTTTAATGACACCAAGATAAGCGACGCGCTTAATGCCACGATAAACCCTGTACCATACACACCCAGCACAGGCATATAACCTGATAACGGGGTGTCTAATTGTGAATAGCCCGCCAGTAACCAAGGAAAACCATCCAGTACCCAATCGCCACGCAAATATTCAATCAATAGCCAAATAATAGGCATGAACAACACGCGGTTAGAGCGTGTAATTTTGGCACACGCATAACCTGCCAATGCAGGAAACACTGCCCAAAAACCAGCAAACGCGGCTGTCATCAGGCTTGAACTTGCAATACCTGCCCTGCCAAAGTCATGAATGCTGACATAAACCCATGATACGCCTAGCCCAAACTGCCCTAAACCAAACAAATAACCGCGCACTAAGGCACGTCTAGGTGTGACCTGTTGCCAACACACAAACAGGCACATAAGTGCGACGATGGCTAAATAAGGGTAATCAAACGGCGCGAAGGCTAAGGTGTATAACACGCCTGCTCCGATTGCTAAAAAGTCGCCTGCATGGCGGTGAAGGATTTTTTTTATCACGATAAAACAGGGCTATAAAATGGCTGGGTTTGTTTGTAACGAACTGTGAGAGTTTTTTAAAATCGCACATCATACTAGGCTTTGAGTATTTTTATTGTCATTCAATTCAGGCTACTATAGCAATCGCTACTTATGTACTCACCCATCCACTAAAGTAAATGATGAATGCTATGAAGACTAACCAATCCCTTGCTCAGCGTGATCTTTCGGTATTGTGGCATCCTTGTACGCAAATGCAGGATCATGAAACTTTTCCGATGATTCCTATAAAAAAAGCACAAGGGGTTTGGCTAGAAGATTTTGATGGTCATCGCTATCTCGATGCCATTAGTTCATGGTGGGTCAATTTATTTGGTCATGCCAACCCTCATATCAATGCGGCATTAAAAAATCAGCTCGATAATTTAGAGCAGGTGATTTTCGCAGGCTTCAGCCATGAACCTGCCATTCAATTGGCAGAAAAATTGGTTCAAGTTACGCCGATTGGTTTAACTCGCTGTTTTTATGCCGATAACGGTTCGGCAGCGGTGGAAGTCGCACTGAAAATGAGTTTTCATTACTGGCGTAATCAGGGCAGGGCGGAGAAAACTAAATTTATCACGTTAGAAAACAGTTATCACGGTGAAACTTTAGGTGCGCTAGCGGTGGGTAATGTACCGCTTTATAAAGAAACTTACGCGCCCTTACTTATGGATGTTATCAGCGTACCTAGTCCTGATTGTTATCACCGTGAAAGCGGTGAATCATACGAAGATTATTCCACGCGCCAATTTGCCTTAATGGAACAAACGCTACAGCAATACGCGAATAGCGTGTGTGCAGTGATTATTGAACCGTTAGTACAATGTGCAGGTAGTATGCGTATGTACGATGCCGTGTATTTAAAATTACTGCGCGAAGCCTGTGATAAATACCAAATACATTTAATTGCTGATGAAATTGCGGTCGGTTTTGGACGCACAGGCACTTTATTTGCCTGTGAGCAAGCGGCGATAACGCCTGATTTTATGTGTTTGTCCAAAGGCTTAACAGGCGGTTATTTGCCCTTATCAGCGGTATTAACCACCGATGTAGTATATCAAGCGTTTTATGCTGACTATGCTACGCTAAAAGCATTTTTACATTCACACAGTTACACAGGCAACGCATTGGCGTGTCGAGCAGGACTTGCGACGCTGGATATTTTCCAGCAACAAGACATTATCGAAAAAAACCGTTCATTAGCTCAAACTATGGCGAAAGTTGCCGCGCGGTTTCATGACCATCCCAATGTTGCTGAAGTGCGGCAAACAGGCATGATACTGGCAATTGAATTGGTGAAAAACAAACACACGCGTGAGCCGTATCCGTGGCAAGAACGCCGTGGTGTAAAAGTCTATCAATACGCGCTGTCCAAAGGCGTATTATTGCGTCCATTAGGCAATGTCATTTATTTTATGCCGCCGTATATTATCACTGAGGATGAGCTGATATTACTGGCTGAGGTGGCATGGCAAGGCATACAGCACGCGGTTAAAGAGTAGTTTGCCAAATTGATAGCATTATGTGATTCTAGTCCATTAATATAAAACTACTAACCACTATCCGATTTTTTAAGAAGGTTTAAATGTTCATTAATAAAGGCAAAGACAATTTAGCAAACCCATTTTCTATTAAGGAAAAACGTATAGAGGTAAATGGAGATTGTACTGCGTTACATGCACTTACACGCCAAGCAGAACAAGCATTAAAAACACAAAAAGAAAATCAACCCGCTGTAAAACCAAAGGAAGATAAAAAATGACAGAGTATGAAACTCAGTCTCTTCAAATCGCAACTAACACTTACTACGTTTACTTGGGCGGGTTGGTAGTGGCTTTTTTAGCTGGCTGTGTTGCGTTCTGGACATTACGTAAAATAGCTCAACAGCTTGAAAGCGCAAAATGGAACGCCTTACTTTCGTTCGAGCAAGATATGAATGCCCGTCGCCATCGCTTCAGTGAAATATCACAAAAATTAGCTTCTTCCAGCGAGCCAGCAAAGCATGAGGCGACTTTTAATGAAGCGAAAGAAAGTTACCTTAATGCAGTAGAGCGATTGGCTGCTTCTATTCTAAAGGGACAATTTCCCGAAGATGAAATGAAAACAAGCTACCGTGAATACATAGCTTCCACCATTAGGGAATATGAAGATAAATTTGGAGCTGGAACACATTACCCTAGGGTTATTGAACTGCATAAAAAATGGCGAGATTAGATAAAAATTAATATGAGAATTTCCAGACTCTACACCCCCATCCCGTTAACCATAAACCAAGCCATTGAACTGGATGATGACAATGCCCATTATGTCCGTACCGTGTTGCGGCTTAAAAAAGATGCAAAGTTGATGTTGTTCAATGGGCAAGGCGGCGAATATCTCAGCACGGTGCTTGAAGTAAGCCGAAAAACCGTATGTATTTTGCCTGAACAATGGCATGACCGTAGCGTGGAATCGCCGCTACACATCACGTTTGGTTTGGGCATTTCACGCGGCGATAGAATGGATTTATCAGTGCAGAAATCAGTGGAACTGGGTGTGAATCACATCACACCATTATTAACGGAACGCTGTGTGGTGCAGTTTAAAGACGAAAAAAAATCCCAACGCTTAACGCATTGGCAAAAAATCGCCCAACACGCCGCTGAACAAAGCGGTAGAACCCTGCTACCCGAATTCACCGAGATAACGCAGTTATCAGACTGGCTAACTCATCAGCACGGTTTGAAAGTGTTTCTTGATCCGTATGCCGAAACCACGTTAGCGGCGTTAAAACCCATTGAAGGGCAAGTCACTTTACTGGCAGGTCCAGAAGGTGGTTTTGCGAATAGTGAGCGTGAGTTGGCAATTGCAGCAGGCTTTATTCCTGTGCGGTTAGGCAACCGTATTTTAAGAACAGAAACCGCCTCATTGGCAGCTTTAGCCGCTGTGCAGATGTTGTGGGGTGATTTTGGTAATGGTTAGTAATATGCGTATTTTGCAGTTAGGGCAATACAGTGTGCGGTGTATTTTTTACGCGCTCGTACCGTTGTTGTTGTTATTGGCGGCTATTTGCGTGTCTTGTGTGCTGGCGTTTTTTATCATTAAAGGCGTAGGCGATGTTGTGCCATTTCAAAAAATTGTCAGTAAATCCACGCAACTGTTGTTGATTTTGAGTATTTTTCCAACCATGAAAATACTTAATATCGACAAAACAGAACTGGGTTTTGCCACGCGTCCTGTCTTTTTTAAACAGGTATTACAAGGCTTAGTTTTAGGTTTATTGACGCTACTGCCGATTTTTTTCGTGTTATCGGCATTGAAGATTAATGTGTTTGATAGCAGTCAATTGTGGACAGTGAGTTCGGTACTTTCAAAACTTGGCTTCTCTTTGTTAATGGCGTTCATCATTTCGCTGATTGAAGAACCGTTATTTCGCGGCATATTGATTACGGGTTTAAGTCGCAAGCTACCTATTGCCTTAGCGGTTGTGCTCAGTGCGATTTATTACGCCTCCCTGCATTTCTTAGATAACAACACCGTAGTGCTAGCGCAAGATGTGCATTTTTTGACGGGATTTAAACTATTAGGCGGTGCATTTGCTAATGTGTTAAACCCCGTTTTTTATTCCTCGTTTTTGTCATTGGTGATGGTGGGGATTTTCTTAGGCATTATCAAAACCCAGTTTAAAACCAGTTTAGGCGTGTGTATCGGCTGTCATGCGTGCTGGGTTTGGCAAATCAAAATGAGCAAAAGTTTTTTTATCACCAATATTTATTCCGAATACGTCTATCTAGTCGGTTATTACGACGCGATTATTGGTCCATTAGTGACAGGCTGGCTATTGCTGGAAATCATTAAATATTTTTTTTATCAACATATCGCTAAACACTGATTGCCCAATTATTCAAGGAACATAGTACATGACAATATCCACTCATAGTTGGCAACAAACTTTCGTAACGGCTTGCCTTTTGCTAACACTAGCAAGCTGTAGTAGCGTGCCAACTAACCCACCGCAAGCGGTCGCCCATAAAGCTAAAAATGTTATTTTACTGATTGGCGATGGTATGGGACCTCAGCAAATCGGTTTGTTATTATCCTATTCGCGGCAAGCACCACATGGGGTGTTAACCACTCACCGCACCGCATTTGACCGCATGATGAATGAAGGGCGTTTAGGGTTGTCGATGACTCATCCTGATGCTGCACTGGTCGTTGATTCCGCCGCCTCTGCTACCCAGATAGCGACAGGAAAAATGGCTGGTTCAGAAATGATTGGTGTAGATAAAGACGGCAATCGACAAGCAACGCTGATTGATAAAGCTAAACGATTAGGTAAAGCAACTGGACTGGTTTCTGATACGCGTATCACTCATGCCACGCCCGCCGCGTTTGCCGCACACCAAACCCATCGCAGTTTAGAAACCAATATCGCTGAAGATTTATTAAGCACCGATGCCGATGTCATGTTGTCTGGTGGTTTAAGTTATTTTTTGCCCGAAGCGACTAAGGACGACAAAACACCGATTCATCAACAAATCAAAGCTCAAGTTGGTGCGGGTTTTACCGTCAGTTCAGCGCGTAAAGATGATAAAAATCTGCTTACGACTGCCAGTCAGCAAGGTTATCAATTGGTGTTCAATAAATCCCAATTACAACAAGCGACAGGTAAAACCTTAGGCTTATTTGCTGATTCGTTAATGGCAGATGGCATCACGGAAAATAAACACCGTGATGAGGTTAATCGTACCCAACCGACCTTAAAAGAAATGACTGAACAGGCGTTGACGATTTTATCGAAACGTCCTGAAGGTTTCTTTTTAATGGTGGAAGGTGGGCAAATTGATATGGCGGCACATCGTAATGATACGGGGCTGTTATTACATGAAATGCTGAAATTTAATGACACGCTTAATGCAGTGTTAGATTGGGCGAATAGCCATCCTGATACTTTGATAGTCGTTACCGCTGACCATGAAACTGGCGGTTTTGGTTTTAGTTATTCAGCCTACAATACGCCTAAACCGCGCCACTTAGCAGGGAATGCGTTTGGCGATAAAGCCATGTTCAAACCTGATTTCAACTTCGGCAATCCTGAGGTGTTGGATAAACTATATACCCAACAACTCAGCTATGAAGCGATTTTTAAACACTTTGATGCTCTGCCTGTCGCTGAGCAAACCCCTGAAAAATTGCTTGAGTTAGTCAATCGCTACACTGAATTTAAAATTACCAAAACACAGGCAGAGAACATTCTTGCCACTGAAAACAATCCTTTTTATCAACCAGAACATAAAACGCTAGAGCAAAAACAAGTTCCAAAAATGCCCGTCAATAGTGCATTTTTTCCGTACCAAAAAGACAATCGGCAAAATTTATTAGCCCAAGCCGTAGCCATGCAGCAACAAGTTGTGTGGGCAACAGGCACACACACCAGCACCCCCGTATTAGTGTTTAGTCACGGCAAAGAATCCGTCTTAGTCCCGTTTACCAAGCTGTTGCATCACAGTGAGTTGGGTCTGTTGTTAGGTGAAGCGTTTTAGTAGTCTATTCAGAGTACAACCCTCGGTTTGTACGCCTGATTGTTGCAATAGCCGCTTAATATAACGTGTGCCTACTTATTTATGCTTCCGCCACAAACTCCAACTCATAGCCCCCAAATTTACGGATATTCAACACACCCGTATCCAGTAATAAATACTGCCCTTTGATGCCTTGCAAAATCCCTGACACTTCAGGCGTTTTGTCAAAGTTGAATGACTTTAATTTGTCGGGGTAATGATGTATTGGGAATTGTATCTCGACCACTTTTTCATCAGGCAGTAATTCCATCATGGCGGGCGCGAACTGTTGGCGAATCTCTGCCAGTTCTGCTGCACATTCTGCTAGCAATGAATCACGTTGTGCGTATAAATCAATCGCTTCAGGTTGGCTTTTGAGCATTTTTTGCCAACTGGTTTTATCGCTAACGTGTTTAGCCAGTACCACTTCAATCAAACCTGCCATATAACGAGAACCGACTTTAAATATCGGTAATGCTTGCACCGCGCCTTGATCTATCCAACGGGTAGGAATTTGCGATTGTCTGGTAATGCCCACTTTAATGCTACTGGAGTTGGCAAGATAGACAATATGAGGTTGAAAACAGAATTTTTCGCCCCATGCTGGTTCTCGACAAGTACCTAGGTGATAGTGGCAGGTTTCGGGTTTCATGATGCACATATCGCATTGGGCTAGGGTGATGAAACAGGGATAGCAATAGCCTTGATTAAAGGTTTTTTTGATGGGTTTGTGGCAATGCACACAGGCGATATTGCCCGTAAAACGTAGGCTAATACGTTTACCTAGGTAGGGGTTTAAGTCGATACTGTGGTCATTTAACAGTAATTGATACTGAACAGGGTTGCTCAGTTGGGTACGCATTTTTTCGGTGTATCCTTGCATAGCGGGTATTCCTCTCAGGTCGAGCAACTAACAACTGTTATAATGCCGTTATTTTATCATTCACTAAAGAGATTGTTATGCCACAAATAAACGTTACGCCTGGAATTGCCGTGCCGATGGATATTAATGTCATCATTGAAATACCTGCTTTTAGTTATCCTGTGAAATATGAAATGGATAAAGACACGGGTGCGTTGACGGTGGATCGTTTTATGGGAACAGCGATGCAATATCCAACTAATTACGGTTATCTGCCCCGCACTCTGTCAGGTGATGGCGATCCTGTTGATGTATTAGTCATGACACCCGATCCCGTATTAGGCGGTTGTGTAGTGCGTTGTCGTCCTATCGGTATGTTAAAAATGATTGATGAAGCTGGAACTGATAATAAGGTGTTAGCTGTACCCGTCAAAAAATTAACCTCAGCTTTTGACCGCATAGAAACCTATCAAAATATTTCTGAAGGTCGTTTAGCTAAGATTTCTCATTTCTTTGAACATTATAAAGACCTAGAAGAAGGTAAATGGGTGAAAGTAGAAGGTTGGGTTGGCATAGATGAAGCCTGTGAAGAAATCATGTCTAGCATTGCCCGTTACGATGCGTTAGAGCATAAGCCCGCGTTTTAAGGTGTTGATTTGGTTTTAGAGGTTAATGTGGGTAATAGGCACGCTTTAAGTGACAGGTCACTGCAATTATTAAAAAAATTGGTTGAGCGGTATATCAGTGACGGTCAGCCCGTTGGCTCAAAAGTATTAGCAACTGATTCAAATTTAAGTCCTGCTACTATTCGCAATGTCATGGCAGATTTAGAGCAGCAAGGCTTTATTCAATCGCCACATACCTCAGCAGGGCGTGTACCGACTGTGAGCGGTTATCGCTTATTTGTCGATAATTTATTGACCGTTAAAGCCTTGGATTCACAAGAATTAAACCGACTACATCAAGGTTTATCAGCCGAAGATAATCATGATGTGATAGGTGCGGCATCGCGCTTGCTGGCGGATTTAACCCAAATGGCGGGTGTGGTAACACTGCCGCGTCGAGAATTAGTCTGTTTACGCCATATTGAATTTTTACCGTTATCCAACACTCGCGTATTAGTGATTTTTGTCACTAATGAACAGGAAGTGCATAACAAAATCATTCATACCAACAAAGTCTTTAGTGCGGCTGAGTTACAGCAAGCGGCGAATTATCTCAATGCCATTTATTGTGGGCGTAGTTTGGTTGCAGTACGCGAAGCGGTATTTAAAGAACTGCAAGACGCGCAAGAACGCATGAATCAAGGTATGCTCGATGCAATCAATATGGCACAACTCACCTTTAATCAACATTCTGAAAAAGATGATTATGTATTGACAGGCGAAACTAATTTAATGGGTTTTTCAGAGTTAGCCGATAGAGAACATTTGAAAACCTTGTTTGAAGCCTTTAGCCAAAAACAAGGCGTAATCCATCTACTTGATCACTGCATGAAAGCCGAAGGCGTACAGATTTTTATCGGCAAAGAATCAGGTTATCAAGCCTTTGACCAGTGTAGCTTAGTCACCTCTTCTTATTCGATTAGCGATGAAGTGGTTGGCGTATTAGGTGTGATTGGTCCTACGCGCATGGCGTATCAGAAAATCATTCCCTTTGTCGATGTGACAGCAAAATTATTGGGCGTAGCCTTGAATCCAAAATCACCACCCCCATTGTAAAAATACCTAATCGTAGGTTGGGTGAGCTATGAATCCCCAACATTTCAATCAAACAATAACAACAGGCAGTCAGCATGAGTACAGAACCAGAAAATTTAGAGACCCTCATCGAAGAAAGCACCACCGAAGACCCCTCAGCACACACGGAAGTTGGCGAACACGAATACACCATAGCCGAGCTAAAACAAGAATTAGAAGAAGCCAAAAAAGAAGCGCAAGCTAACTGGGATAAAGCCGTACGCACCGCCGCAGAAATGGAAAATCTCAAACGTCGTACCCAAAAAGATTTAGAAGATGCGCATAAATTCGCTTTAACTGGCTTTGCTAAAGAATTATTAGTGGTTTTAGATAGCTTAGTTTTAGGCTTGCAAGCCGCCACAGGCGACAGCGAAGAAGTTAGAAAATTTCGTGAAGGCAGTGAACTGACCATCAAACAATTTGAATCGGTATTTTCTAAATACAATATTGTCACCATAGACCCAATGGGGCAACCGTTTAATGCCGAACTGCATCAAGCCATGACTATGCAAGTCGTTGAAGGCGCAGAGCCTAACACCGTAGTTGCTGTGTTTCAAAAAGGCTACACTCTGAACGGACGCTTATTGCGTCCTGCAATGGTTGTGGTTGCAAAAGCCGCTGACTAAGCCTTGAATCACAAAAAACAGCCCCCACATAAGCAACAACTTTTACACATTCAATAGGAACAATAATAATGGCTAAAATAATTGGCATAGATTTAGGAACGACTAACTCGTGCGTGGCAGTGTTAGAAAACGGCGTAGCAAAAGTCATCGAAAACAGCGAAGGCGCGCGCACTACACCGTCTATCATTGCATTCAGCAGTGATGATGAAGTGTTGGTGGGACAATCTGCTAAACGTCAAGCGGTCACTAACCCTAAAAACACCTTATTCGCGATTAAACGTTTAATCGGTCGTCGTTTTAAAGATGATGTCGTCCAAAAAGACATCAAAATGGTACCTTATAAAATCGTCGAAGCCGAAAATGGCGACGCGTGGGTCGATGTCCACGGCAAAAAAATGGCAGCACCTGAAATTTCAGCTCGCGTGTTAATGAAACTGAAAAAAGATGCCGAAGCCTATTTAGGTGAAGAAGTCACCGAAGCGGTTATTACCGTACCTGCGTATTTTAACGACTCACAACGTCAAGCCACTAAAGACGCTGGACGTATTGCTGGCTTAGAAGTTAAACGTATTATTAACGAACCAACGGCTTCTGCGTTAGCGTTCGGTATGGACAAACCCAAAGGCGATACCAAAATCGCGGTGTATGACTTAGGCGGCGGTACATTCGACATCTCAATCATTGAAATTGCTGAAATCGAAGGCGAGCATCAATTTGAAGTATTATCGACCAACGGTGATACTTTCTTAGGTGGTGAAGATTTCGACTCACGCGTTATCGAATATTTGGCGGAAGAATTTAAAAAAGACACAGGCGTAGACGTACACAACGATCCATTGGCTCTGCAACGCTTAAAAGAAGCGGCAGAAAAAGCCAAAATCGAATTGTCATCTAGCCAACAAACCGATGTTAACTTACCGTACATCACTGCCGATGCCTCAGGCCCAAAACATTTAAACGTTAAATTAACTCGCGCCAAATTAGAATCATTGGTTGATGAATTAATTGAACGCACCAAAGCCCCTTGTTTAATGGCGTTGAAAGATGCAGGCGTATCGGCTTCTGAAATCAACGACGTAATTTTAGTCGGCGGTCAAACAAGAATGCCGAAAGTCCAAGAAATGGTAAAAAACATTTTTGGCAAAGAACCACGCAAAGACGTAAACCCAGACGAAGCAGTTGCCTTAGGTGCAGCGATTCAAGCGGGCGTATTAGCGGGTGATGTGAAAGACGTATTGTTGTTAGACGTTATTCCTCTGTCATTAGGTATCGAAACCTTAGGCGGCGTGATGACTAAATTGATTGAGAAAAACACCACCATTCCAACCAACGCGCATCAAGTGTTCTCAACCGCAGACGATAACCAAACCGCTGTGACTATTCACGTCTTACAAGGTGAGCGCGAAAAAGCGGCGGCTAATAAATCACTCGGTCGTTTTGACTTAGCGGACATTCCACCAGCTTCACGCGGCGTGCCACAAATCGAAGTGTCTTTTGACATCGACGCGAACGGTATTTTAAACGTATCAGCAAAAGACAAAGCGACAGGCAAAAAACAATCTATCGTCATCAAAGCATCAAGTGGTTTATCGGATGATGAAGTTGAACGCATGATTAAAGATGCCGAAGCACACGCGGAAGAAGACCGTAAATTGACTGAATTAGTCCACGCGCGTAACCATGCTGACGGCATGATCCATGCCACTGAAAAATCGTTGAAAGAACTAGGCGATCAAGTCGGCGCGGATGAAAAAACCAGTATTGAACACGCGATTGACGCACTGAAAGAAGCCATTAAAGGTGATGATAAAGAACTTATCGAAGCCAAAACCAATGATTTAACTGAACTGTCAGGCAAACTAGCTGAACGCGTTTATGCACAAAAAGGCGGCGAAGAAGGCGGTGAAGCTCATGCCCATCATGCAGGTTCTAGCCACGCGCCAGAAGATGACGGCGTGATTGATGCGGATTTTGAAGAAGTGAAGAAATAAAACTTCTTTGATTTAAAACCAAAAAAGGCGAAACAAAAGTTTCGCCTTTTTTAATTGACAAAGAAATCGTGGTTTAACCTCATATTATGCCCATTTGCTCCAATAGTTTTTTCCCAAGGGGTTCAGCTTGTTGAAATGTAATAAGTCCATCTTCAAATATATTTGCTGATACAGCAACTTCTTCAGGTCTAAACCTGACCGCAACACCAATGTTTGATATTTGGGTTTCTATATGTGTATTGGAATATAAGTGTGGATATTTCTTCATATCTTTCTCCATACACTCGATAATCTTCTTCTGCCATTTTTTATCATCATCACGAGACATCCATGATTCTGTATCAATAATTGGAAGGTCAAAATCTTCAAAAAGAGCCATTACAAATGTAGCGCAAGTTAAACCTATATTTTCATTTGTTTGAATAAACTTTCCATTTTGATCAAAATATCCAGATGAACTATATGCAAGTCCATAGGGAATATTACTTCCATTTACAGCAAAAATAGTTTCAAACCATACAGCTAACTGTAACTGTTCGTCTTCGCTCAAACTCGGACAATGCAGCCAAAAAAACTTACTAGCATATTCAATAGGTTCATCACATTGCAATCTTGAATGAAATGCAAGATGCAATAATTTTGGCGGATTATTTTTATCTTTTCTAAATAAAACTCCAATATGTCGTTGATTATTATCGCCTGTAATAGCAATTGCTATATAAGAAGAAATGTTAGGATATGGTTGATGAGGAAATTGTGATTGCATTATCAAATTTAATTAATCCACGTAAAAGACGTTTGCTATTTTCTCCACAAGAATTTAAGTAATTATTGATATGTGCAGCACATGGCATCCATGAATTTAGTTTTTTCTTAGCCCTAGATGTTACTCGTAATAATCCAGTTGATATAATTGTTTTTGTTCGAGTTGGGTCAAAATTAGCTAGTACAGCATCAACAAATAACAAATCATGTTTTGCAAACGATTTTTCTATTTCTTCAAACAAATAACCTAATAGTTCAGCGTCGGAAACTTTTAAAGAATAAAGGTTATTTAAGTAGTTTTGAGCTTGCAAGTTGATAGAATAATGAATATCAATTTGTTTAGTTTCTTCTGTATTTCTTATTAAAGGATGATAATCAGAAGAAACAGAAGATTTCTCCAAAGTAGAAGAAGAATCATCAATACGATATGGAGTTTTTATCCAGAAAGGGATAACTTTTGTTAAGTTCCCATCATCTTTTTTGAGATAAATTAAATGATGTGATTCATTAAGAAAATTAATATGTGAAGAACTGTTATTTATCGTATTTGTTAATGAATTAAGCATAACTTTATCCTTTTGCAATTACACTGGCTTCTTGGATAAGTTCATTCATCAAATCACGAACATTTTCTAAAGCAACTAATGAATTAGTAGGATGAGTGTTTATATCTAATTCAAGTCTAGTTGCAAATAATTCTGTATTATTTGAATTATCAAAGGTAAAAATTTCTATTCGACTGACAGACCAACGTTGTAAGCGATTAATTCTAACAGATGAATTATTTTTAGATTCAATTGGATTATTGATTTGATAAAGAAAATCACTTGAAGCAGAATCTATTTTTACATTAGTTAAAAGAGTTGCTAGTGATTGATAAGCACTGACATGATCATTTTCTGGATGTTGCAGAACTAATCCGAAAGCAATGCGTATTATGTTATCGAATGAGAGTTTGTCTAAGATATTAGATATTTTTTCTATCACTTCATCAAGTAGTCCTAGACTTGGCAAAATGGGAATCATAGCGGGTTGGGGAGTAAGAATTATATCAATTCGATCAGGACGAAATGATACGGATAGCGAATTATCGTTCCATATTCCCTCCTCAACTGTTAATCCCTCCAAAGGTCGCTGTATTTTGTTGTGAGGCTCCCCATTGGTAATTTCCTTCAATAAATTATTGGTTGGTTGCTTACCAATTTGATAAAACAAGGTGAACCTTAGAGATTCAACTTGCCAGATAAAAGTAGGATTACTCATATAACTAAAAATAGATACAATTGTATTAAGATTTGGCTGATTATAGCAGTAATACAATATTTAATGTGCATTACACTATTTTCAATAGCTCATGCGATGTTGTCTCGTTCCCAAGCTCTGGCTTGGGAATGCCTACCCTCAAGCTCTGCTTGACTTTTAAAAGTGTAAAGATGAATCTGTTTTGTTCATGGACACACCAAGCTGAGCTTGGCAATAGGCATTCCAAAATTGGAGTTTGGGAACGAGAAATCGCTAATCCGCCTTACGAGTTATTCAGTCCAACTCAGCCGATTTTCACATTGCTTGATTAACTCACTCAAGGGGTCTTCGGGTCGTACGTCTATATAATATAAACCAAACTCTGATTCAAACTGTTCATACACGACCACAGCATCCAAAATAACGGGGACACCTGAATCGGGCAATATAATTTCTAGTTGTATTTTAGTCCCTATATCTATTGCAAGCGGCTTTTTCATTCTGAACTTAATTCCTGATCGGCTCACGTCCAATAGATTGACATCGGCTACCATAATGGAGCGGTTAGAATGCGTGATGAGAATCTTAGCTTTCAAGCCTTTAGCAGCTATTCTGGGAGTGTTGCGTTTATCGGATTCCATATTAACCTCATCGTGAGAATGATAAAGCTTTATCATACTTGAAATTATCAATTAAAATTCGATAAGATGCGCGTATAGAATACGCTGAGGTACGAAACGCATCATTCATGTCGATGCGCCTCCTTCGTCGGTACATCCTATAGTCCTGATAACGACTATAATTACCCACCGCGCTGCTTTTGTTTTCTAGCCAGTTTCTTCGCCGCTTTTTCTGCACGAATAACCTCTAATTCCACTAATTCTTGCTCCATCATCACAGGAGTTTCCAGTGTGATTCTGCCTATTGTCCCTGCGCGATATTCCGCTAATAAAATTTTTGCCGCTTTATCCATTTCCACGCGTCCACCTGAACGCAAACAACCGCGTTGTGTGCTGATGATTTTTACTAACTCTTCTTCTTTTTCGGGCATCGACATGATTGAGAACTAAGCCATTTTTTACAGAAACCGCACGCAGCATGCTGGTTACACGCAAAGACGTAAACCCAGATGAAGCGGTTGCCTTAGGCGCGGCAATTCAAGCGGGCGTATTGGCGGGTGATGTTAAAGACGTACTGTTATTAGACGTTATTCCGCTGTCATTAGGTATCGAAACCTTAGGCGCGTAATGACTAAATTGATTGAGAAAACCACCACCATTCCAACCAACACGCACCAAGTGTTCTCAACTGCTGACGACAACCAAACCGCTGTGACCATTCACGTCTTACAAGGTGAGCGCGGGCATGGAAGGAAGTGTGCAAACCATGCCACTCGTATTGCTGATTCCTCGTTTATTTGGCGGTTATTAAGGTACGCAACAGCCTACTCTACTGGTGTAAATCCGTTAATGCGGCTAACGCGCTTTTGTAGTCTGGTTCGTCAGACAGCTCTTTGACTAATTCGGTATAAATCACTCGGTCTTTCTCATCAATGACGACTACCGCACGAGCTGTTAATCCAGCTAATATTGAATCGACCAGTTTTACGCCGTAATCATCGGCAAAACTGGAACGGAAAGTTGATAAGGGAATGACATGATGCAGGCTTTCGTTGCTGCAAAAACGGCATTGGGCAAACGGCAAATCAGCGGAAATGACTAATACCACGGTGTCATGAAGATGCGCGGCTTTTTCGTTGAATTTAAGTGTTGAGGCGGCGCAGGTTGGCGTATCGAGACTGGGTACGATGTTGAGGATTTTGCGTTTGCCTTTGTAAGTGGCAAGACTGACATCGGCGAGTTTGCCGTTAACTAGGCTGAAATCTGGGGCTTGTGTTCCCACTAAAGGAAGTTCGCCAGAGGTTTGTAGGGGTTTGCCTTGAAAAGTGATGGTGGTCATGAGAAGCATCTCCAGAGGGTGTAGGGTGTGCATTGCACACCATTTTGTTAAACCTGAACTGGTGAAAGGTACGCAATGCGTACCCTACCTTATTTACTGGGTTTTGTTTTGTTGCGTGCTTGTATGCGTTTTTTCTTTTCTACCGACCAGTCTATTTGCTTAGGTTTTGTTGTGCCATGAAACGGATTGACGGGTGATTTAAATTCTATACGTATCGGTGTACCCGCTAAGCCCAGCTTCTCACGGTAATAGTTGATTAAATATCGCTTGTAAGACAGGGGCAGTACGTCAGTCTGCACACCATGTACGATAATAATCGGTGGATTACGTCCGCCTTGATGAGCGTATTTAAGTTTAATACGGCGTGTATTAACTATCGGTGGCTGATGCGCTGTGGTGGCTTCTTTGAGTATCCGCGTTAAGACTGGCGTGGACATATCAATCATGGTGGAGTCGTACAGTTTGTACACCATATCAAATAATTTACCTACACCACTGCCATGCAGTGCGGAGATAGGATGTTTTTCAGCAAAATCTAAAAATGTGAGTTTGAAATCGAGATGTCGTTCTATGGTTTCTTTTTGGGTATTACTTAAGCCATCCCATTTGTTCAAACCAATAATGAGCGGTCTGCCCGCTTCTAACACTAAACCTAATAAATGCGCGTCTTGGTCAGTAATGCCTTCGCGGGCATCAATTAAATAAATCACCACATTGGCTTTTTCAATGGCTTGTAGCGATTTGATGACGCTGAATTTTTCGATGGTTTCGGCGATTTTGGAACGGCGACGCATTCCAGCGGTATCAATTAAAGTGAATTGTCTACCGTTACGCTCGAAAGGAATATAAATGCTGTCGCGGGTGGTACCTGGTTCATCAAATACAATAACGCGCTCTTCACCCAATAAACGATTGACTAACGTGGATTTACCGACATTAGGGCGACCCACTACAGCAATGGCTATGCCTTTGTTTTTATCTTCCGCGACTTCTTGTTTGCTATCAGGCGGCAGTAGTTGATAGGCACGTTCTAATAATTCTGGTACGCCTCTGCCATGTGAGGCGGCAACACGGACGGGTTCTCCTAGTGCCAAGGAATAAAAATCAGCGGCGGCTATGGTACTATCAATACCATCAACTTTATTGGTAACAAGAATAATGGGTTTGTTGAGTTTTCTTAACGTGTCGGCAATGACTTTATCGGAAGCATTTAAACCTTCACGCGCATCCACCATGAAAAAAACCACATCAGCTTCTTCTAAGGCGATTTGTACTTGTTTGCGCGATACGCTGTCGATGCCTTCTGCATCATCGGCGATACCGCCTGTATCAACGACTAAACACGGACGATTGCCGTGTTTAACGCGTCCATATTGACGGTCACGGGTAAGACCTGGGTAATCGGCAACCAGTGCTTCACGGCTGCGGGTTAAATAATTGAATAAGGTCGATTTACCGACATTAGGTCTCCCGACTAGGGCTATAACAGGTAACATAAATTTTTAATGAGCGGTTAAAGCGGCAAGCGTGCCGTCTTTTGCATAAACATAAACAATTCCATCAGCCACAATGGGTTTGACATCAATAGAGGTGTCGCTAATCTGTACACGCCCTAGCTGTCTGCCATCGCGAGTGCTGAGCCAATGGACGTATCCATCATAATCACCGATGACCACATAATCTTGGTATAGTGCAGGAGCAGTTAATTTGCGATGACTTAATTCTTTTTGCGTCCACAATCCTGCACCACGGCTTTGTTCTATTTGTAAAACCTGACCAATTGAATCAGAGAGATACAAATGACGCGTGTCATAACTTAAGCCTGTGTGCGAAGAAATTTTTTCGTTGCGCCACAATACTTCGCCATCTGATGCAGACACCGCACTGATACCGCCGTTATAACCCGCAATATAAATCGTGCCGTCTATGTCGATGGGATCAACATCTAAATCAACTAGCCGTTCAATTTCAGAACGTCCTTTAGGCATGGCAATAGTGGCTTCCCAGACGTATTTGCCATTTTTTAGCTCTAGTGCGACTAATTTACCATTGTCATAACCAATAATAACGTGATCTTTAATTACCAATGGCATACCTGTCCCTCGTATGCTTAACGCAGGAACGCTGTGTTCGTAACTCCACAAGCGTCTACCTGTTTTCTCGTCCAGTGCAACCACTTCACCTGCTGTGGTGCGTATAATGACAGTACCTCTAGCAATCACAGGAACAGCAAGCACTTCGCTGGAAACAGTATTTTCCCAAAGCTGTTCGCCATTTTCACTATTGAGAGCAACCACTTTAGCTTTGCTAGAACCCAAAATAATTCGACCAGCCGCTAAAGCAGGACCTGCTGAAAAAGGATTTTCTGTCTCCACTTCCCAAAGCAAGTTTCCTGTTCTTGCATCCCTTGCCTGTACTACGCCTTCTCTGTCAGCAGCGATGACTTTACCTGCACCAATAGCTGGCATTAATTTCAAGGTTTGCCCATCGGCACCAACACCAATACTTTCTTTCCAAAGCACTTGCGCATCGAGTTCTGGGTGATATTCGACCAGTGGTGTAGGCGGTGCGGCATTATCTTCACCCCCGCTAAAATAGTCGAAAATACCAGCCATAGATTCTTTGGCGGTATCGACTGCGGAACAGCCCACCAATGCTAAACAAAGCAGTAGTAACAGGGTAATTTTGCGCATTATTTTTTTGCTTCCACCCGCTCAGGTGCGGTCAAATCATCAATTTTCAGTTGTAATAAAGGTGATTTAGAACCATTACGCAAGGCGTTTTGATAAGACGTACGCGCTTGATCCAAACGGTTTAAGGCAACATATAAATCACCCACCAATTCATCATAACTACTGGAAAAATTTGCTGAACTTGCAGGGTCAATTTTGTTAATTAACTCTAATCCTTGTTCATATTCTTTATTCGCCAACATTAAACGAACCAAGCGAATTTTGGCGATATTACTTAATTCTCTGTTGGAGTTTTCGCCAATTTTGCTCAGAATTTGTTTTGCTGTCGCTACATCATTTTGTTGAACTTTTAACTGCGCTTGATATAAGCCGCCATACAATGCGTAATCAGTTTTAGGAAATTCGTTTTGCAGTTGCTCTGCTAATTTTTCTACGTTGTCTTTGCTGTTAGTTTCAACGGCTTTCAATAAGTCGGTATAAATAGCAGAGGCCTGCTCCGCTTGAGTGTGCTTATACTCTTGCCAATACTGCCAACCTAAAATCAAAGCAATACCTAGCACAACGCCGATGATTGTAGACTGACCATTTTCTTTCCACCATTTCTGCGCCGCTTCAAGACGTTCTTCTTCTGTTGTATCTAAAATTTCCACTACGGTTTCTCTTGTTGATTTGTAATAGTCTTAAAAGTCCACGAAAAACACGAAAATATTATTTGGTTTTTTCGTGCTTTTTATGTCTTTCGTGAATATTGTTCTAGCTATTAGCGACATACGCGGGCTTGCAAAAATTCAATTGCGGCAGCCTGAGATAATACTTGCTGTTCTTGTTGTGCATCGCGTAAGGCTTTAATGCTAACTTCACCACGACTCACTTCATCATCACCTAAAATCAGTGCGTAAGTCGCACCACTTTTATCGGCTTTTTTGAATTGGCTTTTAAAGCTACCACCGACACAATCCACTTGTAATTTTATGCCATCTATTTGATTTCTAATAGCTTCGGCAAAATAAGTGCCTTGTTGTTCGGCTTGTTCGCCGACTCGAATGAGATACACATCAACGGTCGATGCTACGGGGATATTTAAGGTTTCCATTAACGCCAATAAGCGTTCCATACCCATTGCAAAACCAACTGCGTGATTCGGTTTACCGCCTAGTTGTTCAATTAAACCGTCATAGCGACCACCTGCACACACTGTACCTTGTGAACCTAACTCAGTCGTAACCCATTCAAATACGGTTTTGCTGTAATAATCTAAACCGCGTACCAAGCGCGTGTTGATCTCGTAGCCGATACCGATATTATCCAAGACAGTGGTGATAGCTTTGAAATGCTGCACACTTTCTTCGCCTAAATACGCCATTAATTCAGGCGCGTTGGCAACAACTTCTTTCATAGCGGGATTTTTAGTATCCAGAATGCGTAATGGATTAGTATTTAATCGCCGTAAACTGTCTTCATCGAGTTTATCTAAGTGTTGTTGAAAATAGCTCACTAAACTATCACGGTAAACTAAGCGTTCAGCAATCGTACCTAATGAATTTAACTGTAAACTCACTTTGTCACGAATGCCTAAGCGTTTCCACAGTCTATCCATCAATAAAATGAGTTCAGCATCTATATCTGGTGCGGACATACCATAGGTTTCCACACCTAATTGAATAAATTGGCGATAGCGTCCTTTTTGTGGACGTTCATGGCGATACATCGGACCGTAATACCATAAACGATGCACTTGATTATGCAGTAAACCATGTTCTAAACAGGCGCGTAAACAACCAGCAGTACCTTCAGGACGCAAGGTTAAAGAATCACCATTGCGGTCATCAAAGGTGTACATTTCTTTTTCGACTATATCAGTCACTTCACCGATAGAACGTTTAAACAGTTCAGTTTTTTCAACAATAGGTAGACGAATTTCTGAATAGCCATAGCCACTCAATACGTCACGAATAATTTTTTCAGCGGTTTGCCAAAGCGGTGTTTGATCGGGTAGCACATCGTGCATTCCGCGAATTGCTTGTATATTATTTGCCATAATGTGTTACAGCCTCATTGTGGCCGTTGTGTCGATTTAATTTGTTTTGCTTCATTTGAATAAGGAAACTTCTCCAGTAATAAAGCGGTGTATTCCTTTACCAGCATGTCATTACCCAGTGCGGCTTCTGTTTGTATCGCTAACCACAACGATTCAGGCGACTGTCCTGCAACCGCTAAATACCGTTCTGAATAGTCTTTTGCAGCTTTAAAATCGCTATTTTGATAACTAATCCGTTGCATTTCCAATAAGGCGGGGGCGTAATCGGCATTAGATTGTAATGCTTTTTCAAAATAATTTTGCGCTTTTGGCTTATCACCCATTGCCATTTGACAACGTCCTGCATTGGTTAACGCCATCCACGGCGATTCGTTTAACATATTACTACTGGCTTTGGTCAATAATGCCATGCCTTTGTCAAACTCACGCCGATCACACAAAAACCGTCCAAAATTATTTTGTAGGCTGATGTTGTCAGGGTCTAAATTTAAAGCAAAGTCATACTGATTTCTTGCCTCATCATATTTATTGAGCTTTTCATACAAAAAAGCCATTGCGATATGAGCAGGGATACTGTCAGAATCACTTTGTAATGCGGCTTCCAAATTTTCTTTAGCCGCTGGTAAATTATTAAGACCTAAATAACGTACACCTAGCTGTAAATGAATGTCAGTGGCATCAACCTGTTCCCTTTCCAATGCAGTAGAACAAGCAATTAACGCGCTAGGTAATAAACAGAGAAAAATTCGGTTAAGTTTTTTAAGCCACACGTTCTGAACCCACAGTGGTCAATTTAAGATGTCTACGGCTTTTATCGGCAACTTGCCCGACTAACTGACCACAAGCTGCATCAATATCTTCGCCGCGTGTTTTTCTGATGGTAGTGACTATTCCTGCATCATTTAACAAGGTTTTAAACTGATTCATGACCTCTTTGCTAGAGCAACGATAAGACGACTGAGGAAACGGATTAAACGGTATTAAATTAATTTTTGCAGGCACGGTTTTTAATAACTTAATCAAGCCGCGAGCATCGTCCATTGAATCATTGACACCTGCTAACATCACATATTCAAAGGTGACAGTACGGCGTGGTGCAATTTTAGCGTTCGCACGACAAGCCTCCATTAACTCTTTTAATGGATATTTTTTATTGATGGGAACTAACTCATCGCGTAATTCATCACGCACTGCGTGTAATGACACAGCCAGACTGACATCACACACTTCTGTTAAACGATACATAGCAGGTACAACACCCGATGTACTGATAGTGACACGGCGTTTGGACAGACCATAAGTAAAATCGTCCATCATCAAATTCATCGCTGCCACGACATTATCAAAATTAAGCAGTGGTTCGCCCATGCCCATCATGACCACATTGGTGATTTTAGCTGTCGTACCAAGGCGTTTTTGCGCCACAAACACCTGACCAATAATTTCAGCAGTGGTCAAATTGCGATTAAAACCTTGTTGAGCAGTGGAACAAAAAGTACAGGCTAAGGCGCAACCGATTTGCGAAGACACACATAAAGTGCCACGACCTTCTTCGGGAATAAAGACAGTTTCTACTCGATTACCACAATGGGTTTGCATCACCCATTTACGCGTTTCGTCACTGGCAATCTGCTCAACGACGATTTCAGGCGTTTCGATAACACAATTTTCAGTCAAATACGCGCGTAGTGACTTGCTTAAATTGCTCATCGCATCAAAATCTTGAACGTCTTCTTGATAAATCCATTTCATCAATTGCGTCGCGCGAAACGGTTTTTCGCCTAAACCGACAAAAAAGGCGGCTAAGCCTTTTCTGTCGAGATCGAGCAAATTAATCCGTTTAGGCTTAGCGGGTTCTTGCAACGATTTCATCGGCTGAGAAAAAATAAGCAATTTCTCTGGCAGCGGTTTCTAACGCATCAGAACCGTGTACAGCATTTTCATCAATGCTGTTAGCAAAATCAGCACGGATAGTGCCTGCTGCTGCGTCTTTTGGATTAGTCGCGCCCATAATTTCACGGTGTTTTAATACCGCGTTTTCGCCTTCTAACACTTGCATCATCACAGGACCTGAAATCATAAATGCGATTAAGTCGTTAAAAAATCCACGTTCGCTGTGTTCAGCATAAAAACCTTCTGCTTGCGCTTTGGTCAAATGTAACATTTTTGCCGCTACGATTTGCAAACCGTTAGCTTCAAAACGGCTATAAATTTGTCCGATAACGTTTTTAGCGACTGCATCGGGTTTAATGATTGAAAAAGTACGTTCTATTGCCATTGTGTTGTAAGACTCTTAGTAAAGTTAATAAAATTAATTGAAGATTATAACCGATTTATGCTCGCTGTGTAGGAGGCGCAATTCATCGCCTCTTTACGGCAAATTATCTAAATCCGCGCCTTCTTTAACAGGAACGATTAAATCTGATGGGCTAATGCCTAAAATTAACGCCATTGGACTGGCGATAAAAATCGACGAATAAGTACCGAAGACTACACCAAACAGTAAGGCGATAGAAAAATTGTGTATCACTTCGCCGCCTAAAAAGAACAACGAAACCAATACTAAAAAGACGGTAAAGGAAGTCATGATAGTACGACTTAAGGTGACATTGACCGAAATATTCATAATTTCTTCGGTAGAAGTTTTTCTGAGCGTGTGGAAATTTTCGCGAATACGGTCATAAACCACGATGGTATCATTCAATGAGTAACCAATCAGTGCGAGAATGGCGGCTAATACTGTTAAATCAAATTCTAAGCCAAATACCGAAAATACGCCCAATGTGACGATTACGTCATGAAAAGTTGCAATGACTGCGCCCACGGAAAATTTCCATTCAAATCGCCATGCGACATAAATCAGAATACCAATCGTAGAATACAGTAACGCTAAAAAACCATCCTCTGCCAAGTCATCACCTACTTGCGGACCGACAAACTCGATACGACGCACAGTGGCGGGGTCTTTAGTGGTTTTGTTAATGGCATCCACCACTTTGGCACTAATGTCTTTATTTGCCATGTCATCATGTGGTTTCAAGCGAATCAATACGTCTTTAGTTGTGCCAAAATTCTGCACCATTGCATCTGAGAAGCCGACTTCATCGAGGGTGTTGCGCAATACGTTTAAATCGGCGGCTTGCTGATAACCGACTTCAATCAATGTGCCGCCCGTAAAATCAATACCCATCTGTAAGCCGCGTGTTGCTAACGAGACGATTGAGATAACCATCAAGATCGCCGAAAACGTCAGAAAAATTTTGCGATTACCTATAAAATTTATGTTGGTTGTTTTCATGTTGTTAATTCATTAGTTTGCTAAGTTAAAGTGAGACGCGATAAATCGTGTCTTCACGCCTAAATCGACAGTTTTTCAACGCGACGATCGCCGTAAAACCAGTTCATAATCATCCGTGTTCCCGTAATGGCAGTAAACATAGACGATAGAAGACCGATAATCAGCGTAACGGCAAAGCCTTTGACTGAGCCTGTACCAAAAGCAAACAACATAACCGCGACTAATAAAGTTGTGATATTGGAGTCGAGAATTGTACCGAAGGCTTTTTCAAAACCGACAAAAATAGCGGCTTGCGGGCTATTGCCTAAACGAATTTCTTCTTTAATCCGTTCAAAAATTAACACGTTAGCATCAACAGACATACCTACGGTTAAAATAATCCCCGCAATACCAGGCAAGGTTAAGGTTGCCTGCAACATAGATAAAATGGCAACAATAATTACTACGTTAAACGCCAAAGCAACATTGGCAAATATGCCGCAGAGTCGGTAGTAAATAATCATAAACAACACGACCAGCATAAAGCCAACCACAAACGACAACACCCCTTTGTCGATATTATCCTGACCTAAGCTAGGTCCTACGGTACGTTCTTCGACCATATCAACAGGTGCGGCTAATGCACCTGCTCTTAATAATAGGGCTAGATTACGCGCTTCTTGTGGGCTATCTAAACCAGTCGTTTGAAAGCGTTTACTGAATACACCTTGAACAGTGGCAACGTTAATGACTTTTTCCACTTTTTCTTTGTGGCGGACTTTTACACCGTCAACGACTTTGGTTTCATTTTTATATTCAATGAATACAACTGCCATCGGTTTACCAACGCTGACTTTGGTGAAATTACCCATTTTGGTTGCACCAACACCATTTAGCGTCACGCTCACTGAGGGTCTGCCGTTTTCATCCACGTTAGACGCAGCATCAACAATTTGATCGCCCGTCACGATAACACGTCTATCTAATAAAATGGGCTGTCCATCTCTTCCCATATACAAACGGCTACCCACAGGAACATGTCCTGCAACCGCTTGTTGTACGTCATGTTCAATATCGACTAGACGGTATTCCAGTGTGGCCGTAGTCCCTAAAATTTCTTTAGCGCGTGTAGTATCTTGGACACCAGGCAATTGAATCACAATGCGATTTTCGCCTTGTTGCTGAATAACAGGTTCTGCAACCCCTAATTCGTTGACTCGATTACGCAAAGTGGTCATGTTTTGCGCAACGGCAAATTTTTTGATTTCTCTGATTTCTGTGTCTTTGAGTTTTAACCAAACCTGTTCGCCTGCAGCTGGCTCGGTAATATCTAAGGTACGAAAATCTTTATTCAGCACTTTCAAGACTTCCGCTTTTTCATCAGCGGTTTTCATAATGACTTTGATGTAGCCGTTGTCTTTAGCGACCGATTGATAATGTACTTTTTCTGCTCTTAATGCCAAGCGTACATCGTCTACATAACGCTCTTCTGCTTGCTTAACTGCCGCATCCATATCCACTTCAAGTAGAAAATGTACCCCACCACGCAAGTCTAAACCTAAATACATAGCATCCGCCCCTAAGGCGCGTAACCAGCTAGGTGTAGTAGGTGCAAGATTTAACGCTACGGTGTAATTGTCACCTAGATTCTCTCTTAAGTTATCGGCAACTTTCATTTGCTCATCGGTATTAGTAAAGCGAGCTAATACTTGATTATCTTTAAACTCAAAGGCTTTAGGTGTTGCGCCTGTGGTTTTGATAGCAGCTTCAATTTGCTTAGCTTGCTCATCGGTCAATTTAACAGAGGCATTCGCCGATGAGACCTGTACCGAAGGGTCATCGCCGTATAAATTGGGCAACGCATAAATAAGAGAGACCAAAAAAATAAGCAGTACGAGGATATTTTTCCAAAGTGGGAAATGATTTTGCATTATGTTATTCCAAGAATTAAATCACGCCTTAACGCAGTCATGCGGCGTTATCACATTAAGCCTTAACGACTTTTTTAGTAATCGCTTTATAAGTTCCTTTCGGCATCATGGTTTCGATGCTTTGGCGTTGAACTTGAATAAAAGTATTGTCACAAATTTCGATTTTGACAAAATTATCATCCATATCAACCACTTTACCCAAAATTCCGCCTGAGGTAACAACTTCCGCGCCTTTAGTGATGGCTGCAATCATGTCCTTTTTTTCTTTGGCGCGTTTAGATTGTGGACGCAAAAATAGAAAATAGAAAAAAGCCAACACACCGACTGGAAACAACATTCCTTCGATGCCAGGTGTTTGGGCGGCAGGGGCAGCAGCAGCGGCTGCGTCAGAGATAAAGAAGCTCATAGTTATCCTCAGTTATTTATTATAGTAATTAAAAAATCCTGCCATTATGCCACAGTCAACAGGGCTTTACCCACCGTTAAGTTAATCTAACTTAAGACAAAAAGTGTTTTTAGTCATCATCAATGCCCACGCTACCACTAATTAAATAATGCGGTCTGCCTTTCACTTCATCATAAATTTTAGCAATGTATTCGCCGATAATACCTAAACTAATCATAGTAAAGCTGCCCAGTATTAGCAGACAAATAATAATAGTGGTATACCCCGAAACGGCTTGATGATGCAGTAAAGACCACAGCGCATCACTGGCAACACCAAAGCCTAATATCAACGTGAGCATCCCTAAAAAGGTGATAATTCTCAGTGGAAACCCAGTAAAAGAGGTTAATGCAGTGATAGCAAGTTCCAGTAATGCCCAAAAAGACCATTTGCTTTTATCACCTTCACGCTCTGCAACATCAAAATAAATATAGTCTTCCGTAAAGCCTAGCCAACTGGTTAAACCACGAAAAAACCGCTGTTTTTCAGGCAGTTGGTGAATAATGATGTTAACAATTTCTCTGTCCAATAATTTAAAATCAGACGAGTTTTTTATATTGATACCGCCTAGACCTGAGATAAGGTGATTAATGGACGATGCGGCAAACTTTTTCCACGCTGAATCTTGTTCACGACTACGCTTAACGGCATGAACGATTTTTGCCCCCGCGTGCCATTTAGCTATCATGTCGGGAATAAAACTAGGCGGATGTTGCAAATCAGCATCCAAAGTAATAATTGCTGAGCCCATCGCGTAGTCCAAGCCTGCCAGCAACGCATTTTCTTTGCCAAAATTGCGACTGAGTGCAATGCCTTTGATTCTAGCGTCAAGCTGAGAAAGAGCGCGTACTTTCTGGTAAGTGTCATCGGAACTGCCATCATCAACCACAATGATTTCCCACGCATTATTAATACACGCCGTTAAAATATCTACGATTTGTTTTACAGATCTTTCTATACCTTGGCTTTCATTATGCGCAGGAATAATGACACTAATGACAGGGCTTGTTTTAATAACTACATTCATAATTCTTAGTCGGATAAAGAGTGATAATGACTCAACTGAATGTTGAATTTTTGGTATAACGCGTGCAGTTGCGAGCTTTGTAATAACGCCAATTCGGCTTCCCAATCATGATAAGCAATCAGGCGTGGGTCGGAAATTTCACGCGCATCAAAATGCCCCACATGACACATCAATTCGTAACTATTGCCTGCTTTCAGTGTTGAGAACATGAGGGCGAGCGCATCATAATCAAGCTTTCCGCTTCGACTTAGCCCTAAAAATAGCGGAGTAGGCGTGTTAAGTCGCCGTTGATTCAATATTTGCATGGCTTGCATTAAGGTATTCCGAATCAACCCCGCGCCTGTTAGAGGTGCGAGCCATTCAGCTTGCGTCAGGCGGACATGAGGGATGTTGTACGCTTGTGCTAATTCCAGCACCAGTGGAAATAATACGGGTAGCATATGTATATGCTCATGCGAATTTAAAAACATTAATTTCTTATGCTGACAGGCTTCGATTTGAGCGCACCATTCCTCACGCACCGTTGCTAAGCTAATCTTACCCGTCAGAATCAACCCACTCATTAGATAGGCGTTAGGGAAATGCCCATGACTACGGGCGAGTTTTTCGCTCATGGTCTTGGTTAACGGTTGATTAAAGGTTAAATTCAAATGTACGCCGACATCCAAATGCGGAACGCTATCCAAGCAGTCAAGTTGCGTGCTTAAGTCGGGGTGATTTGCCAAAATACCCGCCGCAGTCAATGCGCCCGCCTGAGCGGCTTCGATGATGCCACGACTGACACAGGGAAAATAACCGTAATCATCGGCATTAATAATTAACTGAATGGGCGCAGTCATTTACTTTCCAGTTTAAAAGTCCACAGGCTATTGCCTAAAAAATTCCAGATTAACACCAGCAAGGTCGTTAAAATCTGCGCGTAAAGATAATAAAATTGCGCGGTCAATAGCGTCATCAGCCCCATATTCAAACCAAAACCCATACTTGCAATGACGGCAAACTTAGGAAATGCGCGAAGATGTGATTGCTGGCTGTTAAAGGTAATAATGTAATTCAAGCCATAGTTGACGATTAACCCCGCAATTGCCCCATAGCCTGAAGCAGTCACCGCATTGACCGCGTAACTTTCAACCAGTTGATACAGCAACAAATAATGTGCGGTTGTACCAATCACACCTACTGATGCAAAGACGATAAACTTAATCAGCACGGTGTATCTCGTTAAATCGGCAAGGTGCGGCATTGGCTTCAGGTGACAAAATAGCCCACGCATAATCCACCACCGCACCGCGTGGTGGTCGCCCCCACGTTAATGAAAATATACCCGTTGCCGATGCTTGCTCGAATACATCGGCATAAATAGGCAATGCTTTATCAGCGACTGTGGTTAATACCAACGCGCCACAATTTGCCACATCTTGATGATTAACCCACGGTGAAATAACACTATCGTTATCAATTAACAACGTCGGTTCGGGACGCGTATGTAGCAATACATTACCACCCAACCAATTATCGGCAATCACTATGGTTAATGGTTGTTGTTGATGTTCATGCCATAGTGTTGACACTTGCTCTGCCAATTGTTGACTAGGAAAGTTAGTGCGAGCCGCACGTCCTTGCATCGCTGGATAAATGACTGCCCCTGTAAAAAACACCAGCAAAATAATCAGCTGTATCAGCCATACCAAACGACGAGTATTTTTGAGCAGTTGCGTTTCATCATAGTAACGAAAAAAACAATGCACCAGCAAAATACCTGAAGGCAAGAAAAACGCACTGACCCAATTACTATTTAACGAATTGCCATTAAACAACAGCGGCAACATCGCTAAAATTAACGGTGTAAACTGCATGATAAGCAAGAAACGGCGGTCATCATTGCCACTAGATGGCTCAACTGTCGTCAGGTTGCGCGGACTAATCTTGGCTAACAACCCAACCGCCAGCAAGGTGTACCACCAACGAATGCCTTGATTGGCAAAAAAATTGCCCAGTAGTTTTAAACGTCCGCCTGAAGTGGTCAATTGTTTATCTAGGTAAGTAAACGGCAACCAATCGTGATTAATCAACCAGACTATATTCGGCGAAAACACCACACCAAACACCAATACACTCAACAACAAGCCCCACAGAACCTGCGGATTTGTCCACAGCCGTTGCCACAACACATAAATAAAACAACTGGCTAACACCAACACCGCACTGTACTTAGTGAGCATCGCCAAGCCGCCTGCAACACCCAATAATAGCCACATCAACAGCCGTTCAGGTTGACGTACTGCACGGTAAAAATAATACAAAATGGCGGCAGTAAACGGTAACGACACGGTGTTGTGATTAAATACGATGGCTCTAAAGTTATGATAAGCAATCAATGAGGTAATAAGAACAGCAACAATCGCCAACTGGCGCGGCAATATTTGTTTAGCCAATAACCACACATAAATTAATGCGACAACATTACCGCCTTGTGCAGCAAATGCCGTCAAACCCATAGAAGGATGACCGAACAAACTATTTAAACTATGTAATAACAAAGACGGCAGGGGCGGGTGTTTATAGTAACCCCACTGTGCTGTTTGCGACCACACCACCTGTTCAACACTGTCCAAGTCCATAGACAAGGGCAACATGGCTGCCAATAGCGTCCAAGCCGCTAAATAAACTGCCAGAAAAACGAACAACTGCCGCTCATCTCGATCATCTAACATATCATTTATCGTTTTAAACATAATTAACTGTATGTCAAGCTGTTTTAATGGGAAATAGTAATTTGCTGAATTTATCTTTTGCAGTTAAAAATTGACAACATGATAGCTTTTTAGGACTTACTATAACCTCATAAGTTATCAGCACTTAGCAAAGTATTTTATGATGCAATGAAGAATAACATTGACTGAAATTTACATAAGATATGATTTACAGCAATAGATATGCCATAAATTTAAGAAGATATGTTTCAATAAGTTACATTTATGGTTTACCTTATTAAGGTTGAAATGAACCTTTTGTAATGGGTTTTATGGTGTAAATCAACAACGGCAAAACGGTTTAATAATTGCTTTATTATTTATTCTAACCGATTAATAAATTTATAGAAGTTACGCATTGACGATCGGCTGAAGTTGAGGGTTAAGTGTTTCTTTCCCTTGGATAAAGCCCTTGATAAAAAAAGCAATCACCTCGTTGAACAAG
>WSSedA1B3DRAFT_1000012_pt1 | contig 51001 bp, 49 predicted proteins | sample WetSurSiteA1Bulk_FD_9468 | JGI IMG/M metagenome (IMG submission 9468)
GAAAACAAAGATGTTCCGGACTGCCCGCAGGATCCCCTTCTCCATTGCCTCGACTGCTTTTTCCCGGGAAATTACCCCTTTTACACCCTTTACAAGAGCCACACTGTCGGTTTTTAGCCCAAGACGCTCCATAGCCTTGATGTATTCTCCTTTCATGTTCAGGGATACTCTCTGGCTGCAGGATGTCGGGAGATTGCACCCTGGACAGCGGTCGAGATGTGTTTCCCGGTTACATTTGGGGCAGGTCGTTATCGCGACGCTGTGACTTCCACACTTCTCGCAACGGTTGTTGAAAGTAATCTCCTGGCACCCAGTACACCGCCTTCTGCCAACCTCAATTTCTATAATCCCCCCGTCTTTCTGGAAATCGATATCCGTGATGGTTTCATCCACTTCTGCGACATGGCTGGACGCTGACTGGAATGACCGCCGGGAACCTCCTGAGTCACCAAGCGGGAAAAGGACATGAGGAGGAGGATTCATCTTACGGGGTTTGGATTTTCCAGGTCTTCCCATGCGACCACCAATCCGCGTTCCTGCCCGGGACCTTATGTTCAGCCCGGAAAGGTGCATGACGAGATTGAGCGATGTATCGACGGCTGCAGTATTCCACACATCCTCCCGTTTTTGCAGGTTTTTATCAAGCCCAAGGCAAGAAATAAACGTTAGCCAGGTCCTGATTCGAATTGACCCTTCACGCACTTCATGCGGAATGAGCAGTTCCTCAAGTGTAGTCTTTGTTGAGAGTTCGTTTGGAATCTGCAGGACTCCCCCGGTAATTTTTCCCTTTTGGGTGATTTCATCAGCAAGTGCCCGGATCTGTTCTACAGAGATATCGTCCCAGAACCAGGTATACGCAGGGTGGAGATATCCCCCGTATCCTGCAAGAGTCAAGGCTTCTTCTTCGTTTTTTGGTGGTTTTGTTCCGGGAGGAGCTTCAAGCAGCCACCACTCCTCGCAATAGCCACAGGGTACAAGGGGATGGTTGTTTTCGAGGAATTCACCAAACGAGATGAGGAGCTCCCCCACATCAAGGATCCGTTCAATACCTGCTACCAGCTTTTTTGCTATCGTTTCATCATCAATCCGCAACACATCCCCGTTCTGCATACGCACGGTCGGACCTTCAATCGAATCAACCGGAACCACGCCACACGCCTTACCCGGTCGTTCGGTCTTCATTTGTGTTCCGACAGCGAGGAACTCACCAAGGATATAGAGGGTTGCGGGATTGAGCCCGGCAGCTGCAAATCCCGTATTGCGTGATCTCCCATAACGGAGCCGGAACCCGCCTTTGCGCATGGGATAGGAAAAAACCGGTCTTCCCCCAATCAGGTCGCGAAGGTACTTGTCAAGGGGTTTGATGCTGACTATGCCTTCGTCTGTTTTGTTTTTGATGAGTTTTCCCAGCCAGTCCCAGCCGTCCATTTTCATCATTTCAACTTTGCTCTTGAGTTTGGGAGCTTTTCCGGCAATCCCTTCAGCAAGGACAAGTGCCATACCACCACGCACAGTGTTTGTCTCAACCCTTGAGAGGTTGCGGTGTCCCGATACTTCCTCCTTTTCGGTCGCTTCCCCATCAATGCAGACCGGGCAGTTTTCAACTATGAGCCGGATTTCCTGTTCGCTGGGCAGGTACTGGAGGTTCATGATGGTATTATACTGGCGGATTTCCTCGATATACCGTTCAACTTCTTCCTGGCGGGGATAGTAACGGCTGATACCCAGCTGCCGGCGCACGTAATCACCAACGAGTACCGAGAGTGCCTGTGCAGTACCTCCTGCACTGCGGATCGGCCCAGCGTAATATATTTTGAGGTACTCTGTGCCATCGTCGTTTTTACCGAGTCCTATTTTTGCAATACCTTCTGTAGGTGCTGCAACAACGCCTTCAGTGAGGAGCGCCATTGCTGTACGGATGGCATGATCAAGAATCTGTTCGTCTGTTGTCTCGCCAAACTTCCGTTCTACAAAATCATCGCCAATGCGCAGGGCAACTTCTTCCCTGGACATCTGCGATTCGAGCTCGCGTATCCGCACAGCCACACCCTTAATCCCAAGAAGTGCCTCTACCCGGTCAGCAAGGTCACTTGCAACAGGGATCTCGACTTCGGTTGAGGGGTCAAGACCACACCGACGGGCTTTCTCTGCTATCGCTATTGCAATATGGAGGTTATCCATCAGCGATTTTTCATATGCCTCCATTGCTGGAGAAAGCACAAGCATACCGGTAGGATTTTCGTGGGGGCAGATTTATCTGTTCGGGTTATGATGCTAAAAAAAGAGATTCGATAATTGAAACGTATTGGCAGGTTATTCTTCTTTTTCCATTGTATCCAGCATCGCCGGAAGCCCCGTTTCACCCATCTGCCAGAGGGTAAGAGTGGCACAGGACCTGATAATGTCATCAGCATCATCGAGTCGCCGGGTGAGCGGCTCAACGGCGGGTTTGCCAATCCTGCACAATGCAAGGGAAAGAAATCCCCGTAGTTCCCGGTCATCGCTTGCCATCGCATTAATTACGGGATCGATTGCAGGGACCCCGATGGTCCCCAGTGCCGCTGCAGCAAATCTCCTGAATTCTTTCTCAGGATTCACTCTCATTGCAGAAATCAGGGGATCTATTGCGGGGACACCGACACGGGACAGTGCGAGGGCTATATACCAGCGATGATCATTGTCAACTGCTTCGTAAAGTGCCTGAATAAGCGGTTCAACCGCAGGTTTACCAATACTACCAAGCGCTCTCACCGACTGGTGACGTAGGTCGATTGAGGGATCCTCAAGGGAGCTGATAAGACGGTGAATTTTCGCATCAGACAATGATCGATCCTCCACGATATCCATCTCCTTTGTCTTTACCCTTTTATCTGGTTTTTTTATTTGTTTGAAGGTTCCCGTTTCGAATTCTCAGTATCATGGGTTTCACTGCCGGGATAAGGATCTCATCAAGTGCATCTGCAATTGCCTTACGTTCATCTTCATCTGCAGTGTCGAGTAGCTGGATGAGCGGTTGAATCGCACCGGTGTCATGTAATTCACCAAGAGCAGTGACAATTTCAAGTCTCACCGCTCCATCGGAAAATTTTAAAACCTGCAACAATGGTCCTAATGCGGGTTTTCCTATGGCAGCCAGTGCTGAAGCAGATTCCGCCCGGACATTTTCATATTTATCAGCGAGGGCACGAATAAGAGGATCAATTGCGCGTGAGCTTTGAATTTTCCCAAGTGCAATTGCTGCACCCCATCGAAGATTCCCATCACCTTCACGGAGTGCATTGATAAGCGGGTCGACTGCCGGTTCTCCAATCATGCTGAGGGCGTATGCTGCACGGCTCTTTACAAACCGGTCATTGTCACTCAGGACGTTGATGAGAGCGGTGATAGCCCGAGGATCACCAATTTCACCAAGAGCGATTGCTGCTTTCCACCGCACATCATCGTCATCGTGCTGAAGTGCGCTGGTAAGACCAGCAACGGCAGGAGTTCCCAGTTTCGAGAGGGCTTCTGCGGCCTTCCAGCGCACCCCACCTGTTTCATCGTTTTTCAATGCAGCGAGCAGAGGTTCTACCGCCCGGTCATCACCAATTTCACCGAGCGCTTCTGCAGCATCGTATTGCACCGTTGGATCCTTATGCTGTAATGCAAAAATAAGCCCTTGTACATTCCGTGATGCCTTAAGTTTTTTCACATCTGTCCCAAAGAGACCGGAACAGCTGAAACGTTCAAGAAAGAAGAGTTCGGCAAAAATAATAACCGTAAGGTAACGAGAGCATTTTTTTCCCCTGCGATATGGCGGGAAACACTTCATCTGATGATAGTATAAGGATAAAACAGATAAATGGATTGTGTCAGAAAAAGAGGGGGTAAATCGTTCACCGTGTGAACAAAGATCACCTTTTGAAAATGATTGTGTATCACCAGAACAGAAACATGTTTTGAGAAAAGCAGTCAAATAATTATCAACATCAGCACTATGCACAGGATTTGTATCAATGGACCAACTCATAATCGTCAATATCCTCCTGCTTTGTATTTTTGCTGTTGTACTGGTACTCCCGTTCAAAGTTAGGAAAGTGGAAGAGAATCTTGAGGTATTTCTCTTCATCTGCGGAGTCGCTGCACTGTCCATTTCCAGCTTTGCAATTCTCAAAGGAGAAACATTCGGGTGGACACCCGAAATAATTATTGAAGCGCTCACCGCACCAGTCATGATTACTACCGTTGCCGGTATTCCTGTTGGTATTGTTCAAATCGTCTTCATAGTCGGCCTGATTTTCTTTTTTGCACATAACCAGATCCATCAGGGAATCCAGACCCTGGTAAACAAGGTACCCCTTCCAACACTCGTTTTCTGCCTGATTTGTGGACTTGGCCTTATTTCCAGTATCATTTCTGCCATCCTGGCTGCTATCATTCTAGTAGAGATTATTTGCGCTCTTCCCTTGGGACGGCAGGAAAAGATTGGAGTAACGGTGATATCCTGTTTTTCTATCGGTCTTGGGGCCGTACTCACTCCTTTGGGTGAGCCTCTTTCGACTATTACCATCTCAAAACTATCCGGAGATCCTTACTATGCAGGATTCTGGTTCCTTTTTAATTTGCTGGCGACCTACGTTATCCCGGGTGTCCTGGCTATGGGGGTTCTTGGAGTAGTTTTTTTGAAACGGCAAGGTATTCCCACTGAAGGGCTTGAGTGCACACTCGTCAGTGAAAGTATCCGTGAGGTAATAATCCGTGCAGGCAAAATATACCTGTTTATTATGGCATTGGTTTTTCTCGGGGAAGGATTCAAGCCACTCATCCTTGTGTATGTAGTCCAGATACCTGCCGAAGGTCTGTACTGGGTGAATACTGTATCAGCAGTGCTGGACAATGCAACCCTTGCAGCAGCAGAAATTGAGCCTTCACTAACCGAGATCCAGATCAAAAGTGCGTTAATGGCCCTTTTAATCGCCGGGGGCATGCTGATTCCCGGTAACATACCCAATATCATTGCGGCAGGCAAGATGGGAATCACCAGTAAAGAATGGGCGAGATATGGTTTGCCTCTTGGATTTGTCCTTATGGTAATTTTCTTTATGATTCTGTTTGTGCCCAAATACCTGGGCAGCTCCTGATCTCACTGTTTTTCCCCGCCTTTTTCTTTAACGATCCATTATATCAGGTTGAAAATCACGGAAACTATATATTAAACTTATACGGTATAGTCACATTGATATAAAAAATTTGTTGTTCTGGTGTTATGGTAAAGGATCTTGCAAAATCGATTAATGAACTGCGGTGTGCTGCCGTTGGACGATGCAGGGAGCGACTCGAACAGGCAGCCCAAAAAGCCAAAGGTATGCTTAAAAACGGACAGATTGAGGAAAAGGAAGACACTGCTCCTCCCTGCAAAGAACAATATGGAGTTACTTCACTCCTGAAACGCAAGCATGGATTATAATGGGGGACATATGGAAGCGGAAAAGACATTATTGCAGCAGATAAGGGATAAAGAGCAGGAATATTCCAAAAAGCTTGATACCGTAAAACAGGAGACGGATGCACAAATCGCGACGGCTCGAGCCCAGAAACAGAAAGCCTTGTTGGATGCTGAACGGACGGGAAAAATTGCTGCTGAAGAACTATTACATAAAGAACAGCAGAAGACCGATCTTGAAATTGAGCGAATGAAAAAAGCAGCCGCCGCTGAAACAAATGCTGCAAGGGTCAAAGGGGAAAAAAATCTTCCCCTGGCCACAGATAAAATCGTAAGTTATGTGATCATGGAATGATTTGGTGCTTATTACATTGTTTTGATTATGCTCCAGAAAATGAAAAGAATCCAGGTTGTCGGGCCGAAGAAAGATTTTAATCATGCAGTTGACCTGCTCTATCACGAAGGAACAGTTCACCTTGATGACATCAGCCAATCTATTTCCCCAGATGAGATTTTCCTTTCCAAAGTTGAGAAAGAAAAAGCAGGGGAGGTTGCTGAAGTTCTGAGCAAGATTTCTGTTATCCTTACAACTCTGCCTAAAATCCCTGATGACGAAGCAGTCCAGGGAAGTATTAACCACGAACTTCAGGGAAAAAACAGGGATGAAATAATCCAGCAGGCAAAAGAAGTAATCCAGGAACTCGAATCCGTCACAAAAGATCTATCGACAAAGAAAAGCAACCTGAAATTATCAATAACTACTCTTGACAGGTACGCCAAAATCCTCAACATTATCCAGCCCATCGAACATGAGATACCTGTTCTTGAAAACTATGAAGTGACAATTCTTTTGATTCAGAAAGAGTATGCAGATGTCTTAACTCTGATAAAGGAGGAGATGGAGAAGATTACCTGGAACCGTTTTGAAATGTCCTCCACTTCCGTTGATGAGGAAACCCTTGCAACCCTCATGATCTTCCATAAGCGTTATTCCCAGCAGGTCCATTCTTTTATATTTTCAGTTAACGTCAATGAAGTACGTCTCCCGCAGGAATACATGGGAAAGCCATTTTATGAGATGTTTGCAGGAATTGAGACAGACAAGTTCCAGAAAAATGAAGAGATTAAATTAATCGATGAAAAACTTGCCAAACTTTCCAATACGTGGTACCAGGAACTGGCAGTTCTTAAAAAAACCTTTGAAGATATCAGCGAGGAACTTGGAGAGTTCAATAAATTCGGACATTCTGATTTCACCTTTGTCGTTATGGGCTGGGTCCCGAAAAAATTTTTTCAACGACTCAAAGACACACTTACAAACGAATACGGTGACAGAGTAGTCATCAGGGAACTTGATGTGAATGCTGAAGAGATGGAAAAAGCCCCAACGTTTTATGATAACCCCCGATGGGTAAGGCCTTTTCAAGCCATCATGGGACTGGTCCGTACCCCTAAATACAAGGAGATAGACCCTTCTCCTTTCATTGCGATCTTTTTCCCTCTCTTTTTTGGTATCATGGTTGGTGATATAGGATATGGGCTGGTTATCCTTGCATTTGCGCTGATCATGAAAAATAAGTTCGGGACATTAGAATTTGTAAGAAATTTCGGAGATATCCTTATTTTATCATCAATTTCGACAATATTTTTCGGATTTATTTACGGGGAATTTTTTGGTGATTTTGGTGAGATGATGGGCTGGATACACCCAATTGAATTCCTTGGAGTAACCTGGAACCGGCTGGAGGCAATAATACCCATGCTTATTTTTGCCCTCGCAATTGGGGTAATCCACATCTTTTTGGGTCTGACCATTGGCATTATTAACGAAATTACCCGAAAACACAAAAAACACCTTGCTGAAAAGGTGGGGATGCTGCTCGCACTGTCAGGAATTATCCTGATCATTTTTTTTGCCATTGAGATAATTCCGGCATGGACACTTTACCCATCAGTAGTGATATTCATCGTTGCACTGTTGTTGATTATCTATGGTGCTGGCGCTATGGGACCTATGGAGATTATGAGTTCTGTGGGAAATATTCTGTCATACGCCCGGCTTATGGCTATTGGTCTTGCATCGGTAATTCTTGCATTCGTAGCTAACAAACTTGGCGAAGAGATGGAAATTCTGGCAGTGGGAATACTTATCGCCGTGCTGCTTCACGCGCTCAATATCATTCTTGCCATGTTTTCACCCTCAATCCACTCTGTACGTCTGCATCTTGTGGAATTTTTCTCGAAATTCTATAAGGGTGGAGGCATTGCGTATAAGCCTTTTAAAAAGGAGATTACCGGATTGACCGTGCCGCCTGCTCCGGTATAGCAGATTGACATTCTGAAAGTTGCAGGGATTTTTTCTTTGCAGCTTTTTTCTTCCGTTCGATAATCGTTTTTACCTTCTTCAACCTGAATAGATCTTCTCTCTCGCGTTCCTCGATTGCATTTTTAATATATTTTGCCTGGTTTTTCAGTTCGGGAATCAGAATCTGTTCAAGAGCATTGACTCGCCGCCGGTTCATCTGGATTTCAGCGCCAAGTCTTCTCATCGCAGTTTCTGTTTCAGCAAGCTCTATGAGAAGATCGAGTTCGGCTTCAAAACGCTCTGCAGTCTCATCGATTCTCCCGCTCATGGCAATTATGCCGTATCCTCTTTCAAGCATGCTTTTTGAGACGCGTTTCTTCTCGATTACCGGTACAGGTACCCCCATGATATTTTTCCCACTGATATCAACGGTAATAGATTTACGTGTGGCAAAGGAAGCTGATTTTAAGGTGACCGGATCATCGACAGCTTGCGCAATCAAGAGGGCTAAGTCAGCGGACCGTGAGACCTGCTCAAGTTCTTCCCGCGAATTTGAAACGGTAGTAAGAATTTTAAAAAATTCCTGGATGAGTGCATCCATTTTTTCCCGTAAGAGGTCCCGACCCTGTTCTGCAAGTTTTATCTGGGCTTTTTTCTTCATCAGCTCCATCCGGGTCGGTTTAACCTGCTCCATACGTTATCCTCCCTTTTCTTTGTATGCAGGGTGAAATTTTTTGATATACTCACGTTTAATCCGTTTGAGTTCGTCTTCCGGAAGAATGGCAAAAAGGTCCCAGGCAATCGACAGGGTTTTTTCAATCGATCGTTCTTCATCACCTTGTGAGATGAAACGTTTTTCAATCTCATCGGCAAACTTCAGGTATTTTTTATCCATCTCGGTGAGCGCTTCTTCGCCTACAATTGCTACGAGCCTGCGAAGATCTCTTCCATAGGCATATGATGCATAGAGCTGGTCGGCAACACCCCGGTGGTCTTCCCGGGTTTTTCCCGGGCCGATTCCAAGATTCATAAGCCTTGAAAGACAGGGAAGTGCGTCGACCGGCGGATCTGCTCCCCGGCGATACAGGTCTCGTGAGAGAACGATTTGTCCTTCGGTAATGTACCCGGTAAGGTCCGGGACCGGATGGGTAATATCATCATCAGGCATCGTCAGAATCGGGATCTGCGTGATAGACCCGCTTTTTCCTTTCAACCTGCCGGCCCGCTCATAAATCGAGGAGAGATCGGTATACATGTAGCCAGGATATCCCCGCCGTCCAGGGACTTCCTCACGGGCAGTCGAGATTTCACGGAGAGCTTCACAGTAATTGATCATGTCCGTCAGGATTACCAGCACGTGGAGATTATGGGTGAATGCAAGGAATTCTGCAACCGTGAGCCCACAGCGGGGTGCTGCAAGACGTTCAACCGTAGGATCATCCGCAAGGTTCATAAAAAAGACTACGCGTTCCAGCGCCCCGGTGCTTTCGAAATCCCTGATAAAGAATGAAGCTTCCTTATGGGTAATTCCCATGGCCACAAAGACGACCGCAAACTTCTCGCCCTCCCCCAGTACTTTTGCCTGTCGGGCAATCTGTGCGGCAAGTTTACTCGCAGGCAGCCCGGAACCAGAGAATATAGGGAGCTTCTGGCCACGCACAAGGGTATTGAGTCCGTCTATTGTTGACATTCCGGTCTGGATGAAATCCGCAGGTTTATCGCGGGCTGATGGGTTAATGGGAGTACCTGCAATATCAAGAATGGATTCAGGAATAATATCCGGTCCACCGTCACGGGCCTTTCCGACGCCATTGAAAACACGGCCCAGCATATCAAGGGATGCATGAATTCGCGCGGGTTCACCGGTGAACCTGACCTTTGTGACCTGGGTATCAATACCTCGTGTACCCTCAAATACCTGAATGACGGCAACGTCTTCAGAGATATCAAGGACCTGGCCGGTCCTTTCCTCACCATCCTTAAGAAAAATCCTGACGATCTCCCCAAACGATGCCCCTTTTACATTGCTGACAAATATCAGGGGACCTGATACATAGGTTATCGTCTGGTAATCTTTTGTGAGAAGGGATGGCTGCTTCATTTTTCCACCTCGAGGGATGCGAGTTCGCTGCTGATCCCGCCAATCATTTTTTGCAGGGTATCAATCTCCTGGATATCCTTCATCCGCCCGATGTTTGTTTTAATGGGGAGAGCCTGGATTTGTTTTAACGAGATCCCGCGGTTCATCACCTCATTCACCTGTGCATAATAAGTCATGATCACCTTGAGCATGAGATACTGCTTTTCCATGGGACAGAACGAGTCCGTGTCGCTGTAAGCACTCTGCTGGAGGAAATCCTCCCGTATCATCCGGGTTACTTCAAGAATTGCCTTTTCACTTTCGGGAAGTGCATCAGGACCTACGAGCTGGACGATTTCCTGGAGTTCAACTTCCTTTTGCAACAGGTACATTGTCTTTTCCCGGAGTTCTCTCCAGTCTTTTGCAACATGCTCAACATACCAGTCCCCGATACTGTCAAGGTAAAGGGAATAGCTTTTAATCCAGTTAACCGAGGGAAAATGCCTGCGGTAAGCAAGGTTTGTATCAAGCGCCCAGAATGTCCCGACAACCCTAAGCGTGTTCTGGGTGATAGGCTCAGAGAAGTCTCCACCAGGAGGTGATACTGCTCCAACTACCGTTACAGAACCGGTTCGCTCTCCCGCACCAACACATACCACCCTGCCGGCACGCTCATAAAATGCCGAGATCCGGCTTGCAAGATATGCCGGATACCCTTCCTCACCGGGCATCTCCTCAAGTCGTCCGGATACTTCACGCAGGGCTTCACCCCACCGGGAGGTCGAATCTGCCATCAGTGCAACATCATATCCCATGTCCCGGAAGTATTCGGCGATGGTGATACCGGTATAAATCGAAGCCTCACGGGCCGCTACGGGCATATTCGAGGTGTTTGCAATGAGGATCGTCCTTTCGATAAGGGGAAGATTTGTCCTTGGATCGATGAGTTCGGGAAATTCTGCAAGAACATCCGTCATCTCATTACCACGTTCACCACAACCGATGTAAACGACGATTTGTGTGTCAGACCACTTCGCAAGTGTCTGTTCAGAAACTGTTTTTCCGGTCCCAAAACCACCCGGGATCATGGCAGTGCCGCCTTTTGTGACAGGGAATATGCAGTCAAAAACTCTTTGACCGGTGACCAGCGGCAAAATAGGATCAAGCTTTTTTTGTATCGGTCGCGGGATCCTTACCGGCCAGACCTGCATCATGGAAAGCTGAATTGTATCATCAAGAATACAAATAGTGTCCTCGACTGTAAAAGAACCGGATTTTATCGTGGTTACCGTTCCAGAGATGTTGTGAGGAACAAGGATCCTGTGCTCGAAATGGAACTCCTGGACGGTTCCCAGGATATCTCCTGTCTTTACGGTCTGTCCTTTTTTCACTGATGGTAAAAAATTCCATTTCTTCTGGCGATCCAGCCCGGGTGCTGAGATCCCCCGTTCGATAAAATTCCCGCATTTTTCAAGGAGTACCGGAAGCGGGCGCTGCACACCATCATAAATAGATGCGAGAAGACCTGGACCGAGTTCAACGGAAAGCGGGGTCTCGGTGTTCTCCACTTTTTCACCGATGGTAAGGCCGGTTGTATCCTCATACACCTGGATAACCGCTTCGTTTCCTTCCAGACGTATGATCTCACCTCTCAATGCTTCGTCCCCGACTTTGACCACATCATACATTTTTGATCCGGTCATCCCGCGTGCGATAATAACAGGGCCGGAAATTCTTGAAATTGTCCCAGTTATCATGGATTCACCTCCTCATGACAATATTATAGCCGATTGCCTTTCGTAAGAGCCGTTCAATGTACGATCGCCGGTCGATCTCCTTTGACTTCGAAGGAATGGGTATAATTAGGGGTCGGGAGAGTTTTTCTATACGGTTCATCATTTTCTCATCGAGAGTGAGCATGAACTCTTCATTTACCGCGACGATCCCGATATCATCCTTGTATAACAGGGGCGATATGACTTTTTTTGCCTCTTCATTACTGCCCGCTTCAAAGACGTCAACTCCTGCCAGCCGGAACCCGGAGGCACGGTCGCTGTCCGTTACAATGACAAATTTATACATACACCAGTTCCTCCTTGAGCTGTTCATCCGGGAGATCCACCGTTTTACAACGGGAAATAATCCGGATATTAGTTATTTCATTATATTTTGCCCAGAAAAATCCGATAACCGAGGCAATACTCAAAGGATTTCCTGAAAATGAACTCACTCCTTTTTTGATCAGGAATTTTTCGAGCTGCTTTTCAATAACGGAAATCTTTTGTGATTTTATGGCGCTTGCCGGAATATCTGCGAGGAAGCGGTATGGGGTTTTCTCCAGTTCTTTGAGAACCTCTTCAAGAGAATTAGAAGAAATAAACTGGTTTAATACCTCCAGAGAAAATTCCTTGCCTCCCGTAATCAGGAATTCCTGCGCATCTGCACTATTAACGTGATCGCGGACCATACGTATGACAGTTTTGAGATTCACCACATCGATCTCAGTCGAAATGATGTTTCGAATCAGCATATCATTGTAAGATCTGGTTTTTACCTTTTCGAGGGATTCCTGGTAATAATACTTGTCAAGTGCGCATTCAAGAAGGGAAAGGTCCCCTTTTTCATAAAACTCCCCAAATCTTTCAGTCAGGGGTTTTGCATACACGATCCCCCAGGTGGCAAGCATATCGATAACTGCCCTGACATCCGGCTGCTTGACAAGTTCAGTAAGAGTCACTTCATCAAGTTCTCCGGCCGGTACAAGACAATCGAGGATCTCTTCATTTGTTATGTGAATATTTTTTCCTCGGAGAATCGTTTTAATATTCTGGACATCCCACCGATGCAGGAAAATCTTAATATATTGTTCAGCTTCGCTTTCGCTGACAAATTCGAGGATTTTCCGGAATGTTTTTGTAAAATTCTTTCTGAGTGCGTTTTCGATGCAGAGGACACCGGAGTATTGGACTTTAGCTTCAATGATATCTTCTTTATAGGGTGTTTTTTCGAGGTAGGAGATCAAAGAATCAAGATCGGGTTGAAAAATCATATCATCGAGTATGCGGCGGTCCAGCAGATGGCTTTTCATCCCGCGGATTCGCGCATTCACATACCCGTAATCCATGTCAATCACCGTACATGACTGAATAGACCTCAAGTTTTTTTCTTTCTTTTACCCGCTCCAGCCGGGATTCAAGAGTGTTAGATATTGTAACCGATTCATTTCGTGTAGTGACAACAAGGCCTCCGGAACATTTCAGATCCGGAATAATTTCTCCGGTAAGATTCATATCTGACAGGATTTTTTTCATGAGCTGTTCATCCCGTTTGTCTATATGGATTCGGAATTCTTCTCCTCCCAGAGATTCGATAGCTTCTTGCACAAGTTTATTAAAGACAGCGGGATATTTCGGGTCGTTTCGCAAGCCAGAAAGACGTTGTTCTACATCATGAAATGCTTTGGAAACGATCCCCTCTTTTGTTTTGATCAGTGTTTCCTTGTTCTCACCTTTTGTGAGATAGATGCGTTTATTTTTCTCAACGGCGGCAGCCTTTTTTGCTTCAGCCAGAAGCGACTGTTGTATTTCTTCTGCCTGATTCCTGGTATCTTCAGAAATTGCCTGGACAGCACTCCGTGCTTTCTCTTTGAGCTCCTGCTCTCTTTCCTGGGCACTCTCTTCAACGGATTTCAGCAGGTTTTCATATGCCATTGCTTCACCCCTTTTAATTTCTATTCTCCTGAATAACCGGATCGTTGTTAGAATGCTCCCGTTTATTCCCGGCCCGGGAGCCCATAGAAAAGTTGTTGCATGGGGGAACGCGATGAAAGCACTTCGATGTTGCAATCGTGAAATTATTTGACCATCAGGATAATCATCGATGCAATCACAAATCCGAGGATGACTAGCGTTTCCGGGATTGCTTCGATAATAATGATGGAACCTGCAGTCTCAGGTTTTTCTGCAATTGCTCCCGCTCCGGCTGCACCAATCCGTGATTGTGCCCATCCTGTTGCAATCGCACCTGCTGCAAATGCAATTGCTGCACCGATGGGGACCTCCCAACCAACCATTTTACAAACCCTCCTTCCTCAATGATAATAACCTAACAGAGTCATGAACGATAAAAGTATCGTGTAGAATCGTGACAGATTCATTGCTGTAATGAGAGAGTTAGAATATATTATTGATTATATTGTTTTACTTAGTATATTATCCATTAATTTAAGAGTATCATTTGTCAGAGGTGGTTTTGCATTTACTTCTCTTCCAATTTTGATGATGGAATCAATATCATTTTTTGACAACTTTGAAAAACTATAGGTGCCCCATCGGTGCCGGTCAATGGATGTCCAGACTTCACCAAGGATATTTTTGAGGATGTTGCAATCGCTCGTAGAGAACGAACTCCACTCAGAATCCATTTTACGCCGTATCTTTTCAAAGGCATCTTCGACAGCTTTTTCTTTCTGCACCAAAAAAAGCCTTCTTCCCAGATTATCATCTTTTGTTTCGTACATATATTCTAATTTGTGGGAATTATCCCCGTACTGGTTAATATTGTTTTCCCGTACTCCTGAATGTTTTAACAGACCAGTGTTTTAATGGACTCGTTCTTGAATCACCGTAGGCCAATGTGTGCCACAAAGTATATGGTCAGGGAACGGGATTGTTTCATCATCCCTAAATGAGCTCATGGAGGGGACATCATGCCCGATGCAACGCAGAAAGAAGTGGGAAGGCGGCTGTACCATGTACACCGGGAAAAAAGAGTGGAAGAGGCAATTAAAAAAATAAAGCATGGCGTTGGTACTGACTGGAGCCAGTTCAGCGTCGAAGATATCGATCTTTTGGGACATTTGTTGCAATGTACCTGGAATACAATTGACCAGAAAACCTGGGATAGTCTTCCCTTCGCCAGGATGACTGCGCAACAGGTCCAGAAGATCCTTTCTTACGGAGAGGGGGTTGGACCGGGAAAAAACCCGGAACCTGCTGCTGTTGCCGAAATAAAAAAGGTATTGCTTTCTCTCAAGTAACATCAACCTTTTTTGTCTTACCGTCCCTGCGCAACCAATCACCTTTAAAAAAATTTACATCGGGAGCCGGAAGCATTGGTATTATGATGTCGCATCCTTCACACAATCTTCGATTGTCCCGATGCGTGCGACTGCTCCGCACATATCCGGCACATAGGCAAGCGCTTTTCCACTGTTTACCATGATCCCCGAGTATTGTTCCATTACCGGTGAAACCACCATGCAGGTGTCGGCAAAGACACGGGCTCCGCTTTTCTCAATAGCATCAACGGTCTTTTGGTTGTTGTCAATAACGCCCTGTGCAGCAAAAATGTAGAAGGGTTTTGTAATAATTTTTCCCTGCAAGAGCTGCGCGATATGTACAAGTTCAGCAGGAGAGCAGTGCGGACAACCTACAGCAACGGCTTCAACCGGAATTTCAGTAAAGAGCGAGTCTATCTCACTTTGTTCAATGCTGATAACCTCTAGAGCAGAAAGATTGATACTGTTCTTCTTTGCCTCCGGGGTTACATTTTCGACATGATAGAGCGCTACTGCTCCGGTTGCCGCCATTGCGGCACCGAGTGCTTTCAGCTGGTCGGTATTGGGTGTTATGCCACGAAAGAACGGAATTTTATTCCCTACAATTTTACCGGCATGATACCCCAGCGCACCATAATGCGCAATGCTCCATTCCTTGTTATCGGATATAATTTCAATAATCACCTGCGGGTTTCGGTTTTTTTCAAGGTGCAGCCCATAACAAGGTGTCTTTCCCACCAATGCCGCAGCAAGTGCGCCAGGACCCCCCTCCCTGTTTGTCCGGGCCCCTATGACCGAGTTGGCGTAACTCACTGCTGATGATTCCGACCAGGCAAGATGATCGCCAAAAGATGTTTCGTGCAGGTAATATGGAGTGCAGGTGCATTCAAGGTTCACCCCCAGCCGTTCATATGCTGAGATTACTGCCTGCTGTCGTTCTGCAAATTCTTGTGAAACCCCCATTTCCTGCCAGCGCTCACGCGGCATTCCAATCGGGTTTAACACAGCAGGAACGATGGCGCGGGCATCAAGGCTCGACAACCATGCGAGCCCATATTCACCAATTGTCTTGTAAGAAGCCCCGCTAACCTGTGCACTCCGGATCCGGACAAGTCGCTCTGCACCAAAAACCTTGCCAAGAGCGATAAGAAGTTCCAGCATCTTCTGGCGGGTCTCCCCCTGCTCTCCGGCAAGGATCCTCTCATCGTCGGGATCAAGATACATAAAAAATCACCATGAGGCACGGGTAAAGTCGTCCTCGCGCCCAAGAACCATCGTGGCATCGACACCGACTTTAACATTGGTTCCATCCTCGAGCTGGCAGGGATCGAGCGACGACCCACGGACGCCGGTGATAACCATGATGTCCCGGTCTCCGCTCACTCGGGTTGCAATCGCATACTCAACGTCATTTGGATCACAGGGATCAATATCCTCGTCAACAACTACAACGTGCTTCAGGGAGGTATGGGCGGCAAATGCAGCCATTATTGCGTTCTTGGCATCACCTTGAGTACTTTTTTTAATCTGGATAATTGCGTGGAGGTACCCGCACCCTCCTTTGGTTAAAACGACATTCTTAACTTCGGTGACTCCTGCCACGGCCCGGTAGATTTTCGGTTCATAGGGAGCGCCCATGAGCACTTTATGTTCATCGCCGCCAGGCAGGATACCATGATAGATGAAATCCGGTTTAACGTGCATACCGGTAAATTCAATCACAGGTTGCCTCCGGACAGGATCATAGGTGCCGGTGATATCGACAAAGGGGCCTTCGTCGGTTACTTCCCCGCTGATATAACCTTCCAGGACGATCTCGGCATCCGGAACAAGCACACCATTGCTGCACTGCCGGACAGTAATTTCACCGCCGAGGAGTTCAGCTGCATATCTCAGCTCCATTCCCGTGGGAACGCGGGTGCAGCTTGCAAACGTGACAGCAGGGTGGGTGCCGATAGTTACTGCAATGGGTAGTTTCTCTTTTTTTGCCAGTGCTTTTCCCAGCATTACATGGGTGTGCCGCCCCTCAACGAGCCGGGCAGCCACCCGGTGGTTGTCCAGTACCAGCATGCGGTGGATCGATGCGTTTTCAACTCCTTCAAAACGGGAAAAAACGATTCCCGATGTGAGATACTTCCCGGCATCACGGGGGAAATGATGCATGATGGGAATTGAGGAGAGATCGGGTTTTTTCATGGTGAGGGACCCGGCATTTTTCACGATACCGTCGAATTTTGCATCAGCAAGAGTTTTTACCATCCGGTTCTCTTCAATACCAAGCGCAAGTGAGAGAGCGCGACGGCTTGCGGTAAGGTTCATAACCGCCCGGGCTCCCTCAATTTTATGGAAAAAAATGAGTTTATCGGTACCTGCTGCTATTTTTGGTGCCTGCATATCAGCTGAAACCGGCTCGTCAACATCAACAACAAGCCCTTCTCCCCGCATTTTTTTTATGAAATCACGCATCGTAGCCACTCCACCGTTTCACCAGATTATGTTCAACCTCGAGGTGATCAAGCACGCGGGCAACAACCATGTCTATTAAGTCGTCAATCGTTTTTGGGTTGTTGTAAAATCCAGGACTGGCAGGCATGATGGTTGCCCCTGCATCCTCGGCGGCGAGCATGTTCTTTAAGTGGATCTTTGAAAGGGGTGTTTCCCGGGTGACAAGAATGCATTTCCGGTGCTCTTTTAAGCAGACATCCGCAGTCCTGGTAATCAGGTTGTCTGCATACCCGGAAGAAATTGCCGCAAGCGTCTTAGCGCTACAGGGGATCACTACCATCCCGTCAAAGCGATGGGATCCGCTCGCGATAGACGCTGTCATCCTGTCGACTGGATGATATGTGGCTTTGAACCCTTCAAAAGAAACACCTTCATACGCCGCTATCTGCTGAGCAACACCGGAAACAATGATATGCACTTTTGCATCCCTGCAAAGAACCTCGAGCAGGCGACGGGCATAGCATCCACCGCTTGCACCAGTCACGCCGATTACAAACTCTTTTACCATCTCAACCTCGCGCTTTCCTGTGATGACAATGTCGGAGTCAGGATAAAAAGAGTTTATGCAGGATTATCCGGGAACTAATACAAAAATCATTTTGATTTTGGTGGCGCATAAAAGCGATACCGCACATGTGCTTCCTCAACCCGGCGTGCATGCGTTGGGTTTAGATCCCGGCGCGCTTCAATTACAATCGTGTTGAGGATATTATGCAGGCGGAGCGCGTCGTATTCCTTGTCTTTGTATTCGTTTAAAAAGTCTAGCAGGTCGCTAGTGCTCTTGAGCACACCGGAACTCCCAAGGAGGTTTAAGCGATTAAGCGTCATGGCAAGGTTCTTTTTTGCAATATCCATTTTATAAGAATCACCACTGGCAAGGTTCAGTTCGGTAATCGCATTCAGCAGATCGTTATAGACCTTGAGTTTGTGTGTGCTTTCATACATCCTCCGCTCGGTGCTGCGAAGTTTCAACAGCGTGACGGCAATGACAACAGCAATTGCCACCACACCACATGTTACTACAATCCAGTCTTCTATCATGACATTAACCTCATACTTTATGGGTTCCTCTTTGCCAGGATGACATCCACCTTGACACGATTGCCCGTCATCTCAATTTTGTATGGCCCGGTAGTGTACATCGGATAAATCTGGTGTTTTGTAAAACCTTTGTCCCTTCCATATCCATAATTATCGGATTGCAGGGTATCTATGTTTGTGACGTTCATCTCAAACCAACAATTCTGCGGGTCGTCATTGAGGGGGAGTACATCAAACCCGAGGCCCCATGAGGGATTATCCACCCGAACCTGTTCAACATATACATCCTTCTCACTTTGGAATGAGTAGGATTTCTTCAAATATTGATCGCCAAATGAAAACGATGGTTGTGTCACAGTTACCATTGATTCCTGCGTGGCAGTCGGCGTTGCCGGAGAGATCTGCATTTTGGCGGCGTCTTGCACCTCTCGGGTGCATCCGGCAATCATTACTCCAGCGATGATCAACGCTAGAAGAATGGTCATGCAATAGTTCATTATGGTGAGTGTTTGGGGAGAAGATTATATTATAGTTTATTTATGCAACGCGGGTATCATGATAGACATTCCCTTCACTCCTCTAAGAAGATTTTATAAAATTTTCAGCAGGTTCCGGATTTTTAAAAATACTCAGCCCGAGTTCTTTCGTTCCAATTGTGCAGGGATCTTGATCAGAACAGCGTATTTTGGCGAGTCGGTTTTTTAATATGCAGCACATCAGAACCCGCTTCGGCAACAATATGTCTGTATTCGGGGAGGGTATACACACCGAGACGCCACTGTTCACGCCGCGTTGCATTAAGGGTCCTTATTCGCGGGGAAATCTCTTTGAAGCCAACGACCGTGTGCCGGTTTTTTACCCGTACCCCAAGGGACATTTCGCTCGGAATTGAGGGTATATCCACCAGGACCTCATGTGAATGGAGGCCTGCATCCGAGGCGATCTTTGCAGCCAGTTCCCGGGATTTTTCGATGGTTACACCTTGTTCAAACAAAGGTGAACTTACCTGATCGCTACCCACATAGATTGCCCTTTTATAGAGACGGCGCTCGTAAAGCCGGAGTGCGAGATCCCGGGCAACAGGTTTTTCTGACGTCCGCAAAACATGCATGCAGGCTGCATCATCCATCCGGAGAAGATGGTGATATTCCTCTTTTCCTGCACCATCAAGGTGTTCCAGTACGGCAAGCTGGAACATCCTCTCTCCAATCCTGCTCACATGATGGTAGTATACCGTAGGTCGCATGAGTGTTCTGGCAATAAGAAGTGATTCTGCTGCGTTCACCCCGTTTTCGTCAAGCACGGTCCCGGTATCGGTCCTGATCAGATGACGGATAAGACGCTGCGCATCGACCGAGCCATATGGTGCACCGGTATAATAAGCATCCCGGAGAAGGTAATCCATCCTGTCTACATCAAGGTCCCCATGAATTATTCCTGACAAAGGATGTTTTCCTCTCACAACAGTGCAGAGTTCGTCTGGATCAATTGCCAATCCGCGGAGCAGGTCACTGAATTTGTCTTCTACAATCATATCGATATCATCATGGGTGCGGTGCAGGAATTCCTCCATAAGGGGTTCGCTCGCGTGGGAGAATGGCCCGTGACCGATATCATGGAGGAGGGCTGCGGCGACTACCAGGGTGCGTTCATCTTCAGAAAGCCCGAAGCGGCGTGATGCAACATCGGCAAGAAACATCGTGCCAAGCGAGTGTTCAAACCGTGTATGGTTGGCTCCGGGATAGACAAGATACGAAAAACCGAGTTGTTTAATGTAGCGGAGGTGCTGGAGTGCCGGGGAATCCAGCAGGGAAAGAGCAAAATCCTCCACCTCAACATAGCCATGGACAGGGTCTTTTATGATCTTCACGGATTCACGTAAAGAATCTTCATATACATTGCATAAAAGTATTGAGTAATGATCACGTTCCTTTCAGGTGGGACAGGAACCCCGAAGCTCCTGCGGGGTATGCAGAAAGTGATGGACCGTCATGAAATCTCGGTTATTGTCAACACTGCTGAAGATATCTGGATATCAGGAAATCATCTCTCACCGGATATAGACACGGTAATGTATTTGTTTGCCGGCATCCTCAACACAGATACCTGGTGGGGGATCAGGAACGATTCGTTCACTACGTATGATGAGATCACCAGGCTTGGTATCGATGAGTTCATCAAAATTGGTGATCAGGATCGTGCGGTCCATATTGCTCGCGGTGAGATGATGCGGTCAGGTATGCGCCTGACCAACATCACAAAAATTCTCTGTGATCGGTTTGGAGTTCGTGAAACCGTTCTCCCCATGACAGACACGACGGTGACAACCCAGGTAAAAACAGATCTTGGTCTTATCCACTTCCAGGAGTACTGGGTCCGGGCAAAAGGAAATATCGGCATAACGCAGGTCACAAGAACTTTTATTGAGCCTCCTGTAGCAACCGAAGAGGTTCTTGCAGTAATTGACGCAAGTGATACTATCGTGATCGGGCCATCAAATCCAATTACCAGTATTTCCCCGATTCTTTCCTGTGAAGGAATAAAATCTGCCATAAGGGATAAAAATGTCATAGCAGTGAGCCCGTTCATTGGTCATGCCCCCATTAGCGGTCCCGCTGCGGCGCTCATGAAGGCAGCAGGATTTGAACCCAGCTCACTTGGGACTCAACATTGTTATGACATGATTCCTGATATCTTCATACAAGATTTCCGCGATACGGTGGAGGTCAATGGATCGGTCAGGCTTGATACACTCATGATAACCGAAGAAAAAAGTATTTCGCTTGCAAAGGAAATCCTCAATCTTGCAGGAATACATTGATCTCCTGCCATTCCTAGGTTTTTCAGAAACTTATATAATGCCGTACAATAACGGTTATCGTGAGAGATATGAAAAAAAATATGCTTCTAACAACAGTTGTTTTTATTTTACTCTTTTGTGCGTTCATTTCCGGGTGTACATCAACTCAGGATTCAGTGAGAGGTACCATCCAACTCACTTCATCTCCTTCTGGTGCTGAAATATATCTCGACCATCAATTTCAGGGTAGTACTCCCAGTACAATTCCAAATATAGTTCCGGGAAATCACACGCTTGAATTCCGTTACACTGGATATCAGAGCTGGGCTGACGTCATTTCGGTACCATCAGGTACGTCTCATTTTTTTGCTGCTTTAACACCATCGGCAAATATTCAATCCCAACAGACCAGAGCTCAGGTAACCACTTCCGCTTCCCAAGTCACAATTCTGGCAAGTAAAAATATTATGACAGTCGGAGACTCGATTGTAATTTCGGGTACGTGTGTTGGATGTGACAACGTATTATTAACGATATATGGACCAGGAAAATATGCCAGTGGTGTATCACTGATACCCCAGAACGTTGATAATGCAGGATCATGGAGTTATATCTGGAATCCGGGGCAGACTATCCAGTCGGGTCCCTATATTTTTGTTGCAGAGAACCCTCAAAAAACAACCTCAGGCAGGGTAGAATTCTCCGTTGTTGGAGGAGGAGTAGTATCAATTACATCCAATAGATATTCCATTGCAAAAGGAGACCCCCTGACGTTTTCAGGACTGTGCACAACTGGTGCACAAAATGTTTTACTTGTATTATACGGGCCCGAAAGATATTCCAGCGGTGTTGAACTGGGAACAATTTCCGTTACGGCAGATAAAACATGGAGCTTTAAGTATACCGTTGATTCTTCCGCTCCTACAGGCAGTTATACAATGAATGTATACGATATCCCAAAAACTACCTCCAGTTCAACTCAATTTACGGTAGGTTACGCATCAGACTCATGACAACCCGGTATATTTCATTTAATCCCTGTCATTTTTTAAAATAGAAGAGTAAATACTCACTATTTTGTTTCAGAAACGTTGTTTCGTTTCAGATGCCCCCAATTTCCGCATTAATTGTTCAGATCTTTAAAAAATCCAATTTAATCATCCAAAGGTTGATTAAAACCCGGCAACGGTACCCGATACTTATTTGAAGGTTTTATACAAATATTCGTTCGGAGAACTCATATGAGCATTATAAAAAAATTCCTCAACCTTTTTAAGTCAGGGAAGCCCGAAGAGGACGAGTCCCGTGTTCGTTCACAAAAGGAGCGCTATGACCGTTTTCTCGACGCTCTCACCGAGGGGGATCTTGACACCCGCTGGAGTGCAGTGCGTTCAGTTGGAGATCTCGGTGAACCTTTCATCGAACCACTTATCCGTGGACTGAAGGATGAATACTGGATCATCAGAAGGGGATCTGCAGATACACTCGGTAAGATTGGTGAACCAGCTGTCGGACCATTGATTGGGGCACTGAACGACCCGGGTGAGGATATACGGCAGGAGATTATTCATGCCCTCCAGTTGATTGGTGAACCAGCTGTCGGACCTCTTATCCTGAGCTTAAAAAACAGCAATCCGTTAATAAGAAGGGGGGGAGCGCAGGCACTCGGGATCATTGGAGAAACGCGGGCTGTCCCCAGTCTGATCGAATCGCTTAAAGATCCTGATGCAATGGTCAGACATGAGGTTGCTGTTGCACTGGGGCGTATCAGGGATTCCCGGTCAGTTGGGCCACTCATAGAAATCCTTAACGATCCAAAAGAGCATGTCCGTATGGCTGCGATGGCAACACTTTGTTCCCTGGGGGAGCCATCCATAGAGCCACTTATCCGTGCTTTTATCGATCCAAACGAGGATATCTGCCGGAGGGCAAAGCTCGCTCTTCTCACCATGGGTGAACCTGCAATAGATCCTTTGATAAAAGCGCTCGGTGATGAGAACCCGGGTATCCGCAGGAGTTCTGTAGCAGTGCTCGGGGACATTGGGAATACCCGGGCAATTCTCCCCATCATGAAAGGATTGGATGATCCTGACAGATCGGTTCGTATCGAAGTCGTAAAAGCTCTTGCAGCTCTTGGCGTCCCGGCCATTGCGCCGCTCATGCAGGTTTTCCGTGAAGGAGATGCCAGAATGAGGACAGGTTCGATGGAGGCCCTCTGGATGCTCGGGCAACCGGCAACTACACCTCTTATTATGGTACTGAAAGACGATCAGAGTGATGTGAGGAAGCGAGCAGCCCTTCTGCTCGGTGAGATTGGCGACCAGAAAGCCGTTGATCATCTTACCGGTCTCCTTACTGATGAAAATGTGGCTGTACGACGTGAAGCGTTCGAAGCGCTTGAAATGATCAAGAAGCGAAAGGTACAATAAAGTCCGAATCCTTTTTTCGTTGAATTTTTTGGTACTCTGGTTTTAAGATAATACCAGGTCAGTAACCTTGCCAGAGATAAAAATTCCATGACGAGAGATTTGGTAACGTTTATGAAAGAGTTCCCTGAGCAGAACAAAAAACTNCGAAACGACGATTTTGCTAAACAATAGCCCATCCTTCTCCCGCTATTTTCATAAACTCATAAACCAGTTTCTCTTCATGGTTTCGCTTGCAGATATTGAAGCGGCAAAATTAAGGATTTCTCCTTATATAATCCACACCCCTCTTGTTTATTCACCCACGATCTCTGAGATGACCGGTGCAAACGTCTACCTGAAGCTCGAAACACTTCAGAAAGCTGGATCGTTCAAGGTGCGTGGGGCGACTAATAAAATTCTTTCAACAATAGATTCGTTCCTGAAACAGGGTGTAGTAACAGCATCCGCCGGGAATCACGGGCAGGGTGTTGCGGTAGCGGCACATTCTGCCGGTATTCCGGCAACCATCGTGATGCCGGGATGGTCATCCCTATCAAAGCAGGAAGCAACCAGGGGTTATGGTGCACAGGTGATCATTCATGGCGAATCATTAGAGGAGAGTATCACCGAGGCACAGGAGATCGCACGCAAAGGGGCGCTCTTTATTCACCCGTTTGACGACGATGCGGTAATTGCAGGTCAGGGAACAATCGCACTCGAAATCCTCGATGATCTCCCGGAGACCGATATGATTGTTGTTCCGGTCGGTGGGGGAGGGCTCATAGCTGGAATCGCAACCGCGGCAAAAGCAAAAAAGTCGGGTATCGTCATAATCGGTGGACAGGCACAGGAATGTGCATCAGCTATTGAATCCATTAATCGGGGATTTCCGAGTCGGATTCAGGAAGGAAACACTATTGCTGACGGTATCCGCGTTACAGAAACTGGCAGCCACACACTGCCCATCATGGAGCATAATGTTGATCATATTGTCCTTGCATCCGAAGAAGAGATTGCCGATGCAATGCTCTTGTTGCTCGAACGCAAGCACATCGTTGCAGAGGGAGCTGCCGCAGTCCCGCTTGCAACGTTGATGAATGGTTCAATTTTTGTGAATCCCGGCAGCAATGTCGTTCTTATAATAAGTGGGGGGAACATTGAAAGTGCCCAGCTCTTCAAGGTCATTAGATGGGCACTGTCCCGCCAGGGTCGGATTATGCACTTTTCAGTAATGCTCGATGATCACCCTGGCACTCTCGCACGACTACTTTTTGTTATCGCACAGGAACAGGGTAATATCCTTCACATCCATCATTCAACGGGAGAAAATGATCTCCCCGTTCTTATGGCAAGAGTGGAGATAGAGCTTGAAACAAGAGGGCAGGACCATAATATTACAATTAAACAAAGGCTGGCGGACAACGGGTATAAGATCCGGCTCTTGTAAAATCCTGATATATGAATCCTGTACAAAAAAAGTTATAGTTCGCCCACACCTTTCCAGTAATCGTACTCATGTTTCCAGAGATCTTTGTTGAACATAATCATTCTCTTGAAGTACTCCTTTCGTTCATCAAGAATTCTCTGTTGTGCCGGATCCTTCCAATTTGTCTGTATTGCTTCAACAAGTTTCCTGCCAAGTTCCTTTGCCTGCTTTTCTGCAGGTTTGATAGCTTCGGGATTACCGGAAAAATTCACACCGACCTTCCCGACCGTCACAGCCCCAAGATGCTGTAGTGTTTCGTTCATGTAATCCGCAACTTCGTCTGCCATTGATCCACCAGCTGTTGAAACAGCACATCCATACTTTCCTGAAAAGAGCTGACAGTGAATCGCATCTGCCATCCGGTCGAACATGGTCTTGAGCTGGGCAGTAACCGAGTTGATATAATTTGGTGAGCCCAGGACGATCCCATCAGCTTCCATTAACTTCAAAAACAGCATCGGGAAATCATCGTCATGAATGCATTCCCCCTTTGCATAACAGGTACCGCATGCTGTACAGTACTTAATCTCAAGACTGCATATATCAACAAACGTCACATCTGCTCCTGCCTTCCGTGCACTCTCAAGGACTCCCATGACAAGAAGGCGGGTCTGACTTTTTTCTCTTTTCGGACTAGCATTGATACCGACTATTTTCATAACTGGTTCTCCAAGTAATGATATTGGCTGGTAGGTAAAAAGGTCTGCGTTGGAAAAATATTTCCAGTATCGGTTGTTTGGTTAGACTTTACAAAGATTATTTCTTCAACCAGTTCACCGATTTTCATGTTGTTTGCCGGAAACAAATAAACTCTCATCATTACCATTTTCATGATAGTGATCAATTTCTCTTAAAATAATCACGGAGTGTAGTACGTGAGCGAACTGGAGATTTCGGACCAATACCACCTGTCCAAGAACAGGTTGGAGACGCTTTTTGATGCTATTTTTGCGTTCGCGATGACCCTGCTCGTAACGGGCTTTGTTATTGAGCCGATCTCGGCCTCGGAGGCCCCTGTCCTTCTCCCTGCTTATATTGCTTCGATGGGCCCGCAGTTCTTTTTGTTTTTTATTGCGTTCTTTGTACTTGCCTCGTTCTGGCTGGTTCACCACCGCCAGTTTCACTATGTCAGGACCGTTGATCCTGCTCTTGTCTGGCTCACCCTGCTTATCCTGACTTTTACCGTGTTGATGCCATTTACCACAAACGTCAGCGGGGATTATCCCGATATACAGGTGGCCGTTGTCCTGTTCCATACCAACCTGTTCATCCTCGGAGTGCTTTTTTTCACCCACTGGTATTACCTGGTAAATAACTCCCAACTCACTTTTGTTCAGGTCAGTAAACAGGACGCGACAGACGGATTGCGCCGTGCCATGATCGTGCCGTTAGTGTCATTTCTGGCACTGCTATATTCATTTATATCCCCTTCCTGGTCAATGGCAATTTACCTGTTGATACCGCTCTTGTTATTCATCCACCATAAATATGTAGCCGTCAGGAAAGTTTCATAAAGGGGGGTGGAAAAAAGGCAGGAAAAACTGACTGCCACCCAAGCACAACAAAGATAATTCCCGTTCCAGAGAAAATACCCGCAATGCTTCCTCTGGTATGGAGCGTAGGTATTCGGTCTCACTCCATACACGGGCTATGTCCTGAAAGGAACCATGGAGCACAACACGACCGGGGGTATTCAAGGTATGGTTCACCATACGATGTGAAACGCTCGCTCTACATTGGTGACACGCGCTATACCCTTTTTACAAAAACAGATTCTGGCAAATTCCTTAAACCAGATAAATATAACAATTGCCATTATCACGCTTCCTGCGGGAGGCGATGTGCTCTACCTGAATATTAAAGGAATTTATAAACAATATTTTTTCCAGTCTTTTTTTGAGTATGCAATTGAAAGCGAGCCCGTAGTCGTGTTACAGGAACTCGTGCCACTAAGAAGATATTCCCATAAAATCCATTATCCCCCGCGCCCCATAGGTATAGGATTTCATCATGCGCATTCCCATACAATCAGTTACACCGGCAAGCGGGCAGGCTGAAGTCTGCGGCTGGGTCCACGAAGTCCGGGATCTCGGAGGTCTCGCGTTCTTTTTAATACGGGACAGAACAGGAATCATCCAGGTAACAATCCCCAAGAAAAAAGCTTCAGATACAGTACTTGCCGCAATAAAGCAGGTCTCCCGGGAATCGGTTGTCCGCGTTTCCGGTATCGTAAAAGCAATTGACAAGGCACCTGGCGGGCGTGAACTCGTTCCTGATATTTTTGAGATTATCAGCATGGCTGACAGCCCGCTGCCCCTTGACGTTGTAGAGAAGGTACCAGCAGATCTCGACACGCGGCTCGACTCCCGCTTCCTCGATGCCCGCAGACCCCGGGTTGCTGCTGTCTTCCAGATCCGCAGTTCCGCGATGCACGCTATCAACCAGTTCCTGCATCACGGGGGATTCATCAATATCACTACCCCAAAAATCGTCGCTGCTGCAACGGAAGGCGGAACCGAACTGTTCCCTATCGCCTACTTTGACAAAGAAGCATTTCTCAACCAGAGCCCGCAGCTCTATAAACAGATGATGATGGCAGCAGGATTTGAGAAGGTTTATGAGATTGGACCGATCTTCCGGGCTGAAGAGCACAACACAACAAAGCACTTAAACGAGGCTACTTCGATCGATATCGAGGTCTCCTATGCAGATCATCTCGAGGTAATGCGCATTCTCGAGTCATTGATTGTAAAAACTTACGAGTATGTCAGTGAAACCTGTGGAGACCAGCTTGCAAGCATCGATATTCCGGATTTTACCGTCCCAAAAACCCCTTTCCCCCGGCTTCTCTACTGTGAAGCGATTGAAATCGCTGCAAAAAAGATCGAAGATCCAATCAAATACGGAGATGATATCAGTCCCTCGGCAGAGAGGGCTATTGGTGCAGAAATGGGCGGACACTACTTCATTGTGGACTGGCCAAGCCAAATCCGCCCCTATTATGCCATGCCCTATGAAAATGATCCCTCTGTCTGCAAGGCATTTGATCTCATGCACCCGAGGATGGAGTTATCAAGCGGGGCGCAGCGTGTCCACCAGTACGATCTTCTCGTCCAACAGATTAAAAAGAAAGGACTGAATCCCGAGAGTTTCGAATTTTACCTGCGGCCGTTCAGGTACGGTATGCCTCCCCATGCAGGCTGGGGTCTGGGAGCTGATCGTCTGGTTATGACGATGCTCGGTTTATCAAACGTGCGCGAGGCAGTGTTATTCCCTCGTGATATGCACCGCCTTGTTCCCTGACAACATACATTTTTTTATCGCTGCGGTCAATTCGATTGTACCATATATTATTCGGAAAAGCCATGTCAAAGGAATATTTTATCAATAAAGTACTGGCGACAACCGTAGTTGGAAGTTATCCGGTTGTGAAAGGAGGTGGGCTAAGGAGTCTCTTTGATCCGCTCCATTCGGCGGTCGAAACTGCAGTCTCCGATCAGATCTCTGCNGGCATCGACATCATATCTGACGGGCAGGTGCGGGGAGATATGATTGGAGCATTTGCCTCAAAACTTCCCGGGGTTAAAGGACAGGAGATCATAGGTAAAGTGCAGCCTGCTTCCGTATCCATAACCGTGGGAGATACAAAGTATGCACTCTCAAAAGCCCCAAAAGTGAAAGGGATCATCACCGGGCCAACAACCCTTGCCCATGGGCTGCATATTAGTACCCCGATTTATCGTAAGAGGGAAGAACTTATTCTGGATCTTGCCGCTGCCCTAATTCCTGAGGTAAAAGCATTAGAAGCAGCCGGTATAACCCTCTTGCAGATCGACGAACCGATTTTTTCGACAGGCATGGCTGATTTAGTTGTAGGAAAACAAGCGATAGAACTCATCACGACAGCCCTGCGGATTCCAACCTGTATGCATGTCTGCGGAAATTTAGGGAATGTCCTTGATGAGATCCTGAAGTTCAATGTGAATGTGCTGGACTTCGAATTTGCGAATAATCCGGCTAACCTTGATCTCCTCTCCCGCCGTGACCTTACTGGTCGGATGATAGGGTTTGGTTGCGTGGATTCATCCATTGACAGAGTTGAAAGTGTAGCCGAGATAAAAAAACGGATCGAAAAGGGTGTGGAGATATTCGGTCCTCGCACCATGCTCATAGATCCTGATTGTGGTATGCGGATGAGAAGCCGGGAGACTGCTTACTGGAAACTCAGGAACATGTGCGATGCCGCAAAGGAAGTGCGAATAGCCCTATGATTTTTCTCAGGATTGATTGTGAAATTTTTTATCGCTGTTAGCTTTTTTATTATCGGACCGGGATTTGATCCAGGTGCGAGGGATCCATAGTTTGGACTTGATTTTCAGATTTCAGATACGATCACCGGCAGCGAAATGGATCCCGTAAAAACATAAGCCATGAAATCGATAAGAAAAAAATATTCCTTTTTTTAAAAACCACAAATCCAAAATGCAGTGAATATCAAACAGAATAAGGGAGATACTTTGTCAGAAACAAGGAGAAATTCGATCCGGGTGAGGGTTTTCCAACATTCTCCTTCAGAACCGCTGGGTTTTTTTGAACAAATTTTCTCAGAATATGACATTTCATTTGAATATGTGCAGGTATGGAACGGCAACCCTGTCAAATCGGAGGATGCCACTCACCTTATGTTCCTTGGCGGTCCTATGAGTGTCAACGATGAAGAGATACTGCCATGGCTCAAAGATGAAAAAGAACTGATCCGCTCTGCAGTAAAGCATAAGATTCCCATTCTGGGTCTTTGCCTTGGCGCCCAGCTCATCGCATCGGCACACGGAGCCCAAGTGTATAAATTCATTAACGAAACCGGTTGGTTCCCTGTACACTCCACAACCGATTCAACGGGAGTTTTTGCTAATTTCCCGGATTCTTATCATGTCTTCCAGATGCATAATGAGACATTCCACCTTCCCATTCGCGGGAAACTCCTGTGCCTTGGGGAACAGGTCCAAAATCAGGGATTCCGTCTCGGGTCAGCAGTTGGTCTCCAGTTTCACCTTGAAATGACAAAAGATCTGATCCGGGACTGGACTTTTAGAGAGCGAGAATTCCTGAAAGAAAAGATTAGACGCGATACGGAACGATACCTGGAGAGTAGTAATAACCTGTGCCGTGAACTAGCAAAAGAATTTTTGTCAGGAAAATTGCAAAATACACAATAGTATCAAAAAAAGACTTCATTGAATTTTTTTGTAAAAAGAGTAATGCCGGATGGGATTATTATGCGCGTTGACTGGAGCAAATTAAATAGGAAACGAGTGTCGTTATCCTGAAAAATGCAAAAAAAATTTTAATGATCCCTGAAGAAAAAGTTTGAATTAAACGACCCTTGATGTGGTCGATGCTTCGATACCATTATCAGTAATAATAAATGGCAGAAGCCGACGGGGTGAGGCTCCGTCTTTCATCTTCTGAACAGCAAGCGTCCTCTCTATTTCAGCCTGGTGAACTTCTGTGCCGAATTCAATAACAATATCAGACGCCCGCATGATTCTGGTCATCTCAACCGGTTCATGGATCCCGGAATAAACCACAAACATGATATTTGAACCGCTTTTTCTCATCTCTTCACGGACCAGTCGCAGGAATTTTAAGGCTTCTTCTATCCCGTATTTGATAATGATTGTCGAGAGTGAATCGACAACAATACGACCTCCTGCCATTTGTGTCATGTACATTTCGGGATGGAGTTCAGAGGCATCGATCATTCCTGACTCGACGTCTCCATCGTTCATCAGGTAGGTACCCTCTTCACCCTCTACCTTCCAGAATTGCAGCGCAGCAAGATCTACACCGGCAAGAGGAGTCCCGTATACCATTATGGTAGTACCAATGGGGAAGCCACCATCCAGCAACAGATTAAGACCTACGATACCCGTAGAACGTTTTTTCGGTCTTTCACTTACCGCAATATCCTGAATCTGGCTTTTTGTGTCTGCCAAAATGCTTCAGGCATATATTTTTTTAACGCCTTAAAAGGTTTGTGTGATGTACCGGAGTCGTGCAAGGGATTTTTTTCAGGGTTTATTACAGGGCTGACCCATCATACATTTCCCTCAGTGTCCTGCGGAGTAACTTCCATCCGTGTACTCGGGGGAGTGCCCCAACAGGTATCAGTGTTCGAGGTATCTTGTAGCCGGCCAAGCGATCACGACACCACGATTCAAGTTCTGCTTCGGTAAAAACAGAGCCCGGTTTGATTACAACTGCTGCCACTACTTTCTCCCCTTTACGCTCATCAGGTACTCCAAAAACAGCAACATCTGTTATTGCCGGGTGCTGGATGATCACATTTTCAACTTCGGTCGGATAGATCTTCCAGCCTGACATAATGATCATGTCTTTTTTCCGATCAGTGATATACAGGATTCCCACTTCATCGAGGTACCCAATATCGCCGGTAAGGAACCATCCATCTCGGCGGAAAACTGATGCGGTGGCTTCTGGCATATTCCAGTATCCCTTTGCTACAGAGGGCCCGCGGAGTGCGATCTCTCCCTGTTCACCGGATGCAAGTTCTTTTTCAGGAGTGTTCACATCCACAATTGCCACTTCAGTATACCCCACTGCGACGCCCACGCTCTGGTAGTTCATAGTCAGCTCGGGGTATTCTGGGAGCGTGGTTGTTCCGGATCCAATCACAATGGTCTCTGATAGCCCGTACGAATTCGCAACCGGAATGTGATAGCGCTTGTCAAACGCTTTCCAGACTGAGGGGAGGAGTTGCCCCCCGCCAGAGATAATCACCCGGGCATGCTTAAGCCGCTTCTCGGTTCCGGGAGGAGAATGTACAAGCGAGTGGATAACCGGGGGCATAGCTGCGAGAATAGATGCCTTATATTGTTCGGCAAGAGCAACATAACGTTCAATTTCAAAACGCTCCATCATGACATACGTGCCACCAGCGCGAAGCATGGAAAGACCCCATGAAAGACCGACATGCCCCATGGGGTAGATACCGAGATATACGTCATCCGGTCGTAGCCTGAGCGCCTCGCGTTCTGCATCGAGAGCGGACATCCAGTTCCCGTGGGTGAGCATTGCGCCTTTCGGTTTTCCGGTTGTACCAGCGGTATACTGTATATGGCATAAGTCATCAGCAGCGCAGTTAACCGCTCGGAGGTTCACAGGTGCCGGGGGGAATGATTCCCACGCTACTGATCCATTGCAGGAGGTACTGATGCAGATGATATGAGAGAGCGTAGGGGTATCAAGACGGATAGCGGATACAACATCAAGCCCCTGACTGTCAGTAATGATTGCAGAGGCCCTCGCATCGTTGATCGCATGAAGCAGCTCCTCGCCACGATAAACGATATTTGTTGGCACAGCTACTGCACCAATTCTCCAGATGGCAAAGTAGCTGATCAGGTATTCGGGCGAGCTGTCAAGATAGATACAGATACGGTCACCTTTTTTTACGCCAAGGTTTACAAGCCCAAGACCAATCCGGTTCATTTCATCCCGGAGTTTTCTGTAGGTATAGGTTTCGTTTCGTGTCGGGCAGATCAGTGCCACTTTGTCTGCAGGAACACTTTTTGCATCAAGCAGGGTGGTAATATTTGACATGGTTGACCAGGTAGAGCGGATGATACAAAATTTGATGTTGGTGTATATAGGTGTGCATTATTCTTTTCAGGTACGTCTATCATTTATGATTGGCTCCGTGGAGGCTTTGTTCTCTTTTTACTTACATTTTTTTTGAGATACTTGCGAATGCTATGTACAGAAAACACCGTATCGTATTGAAATTCCATGACAAACTATTTCTGTGACGAGTCCGGAATTATCTGTCCTGACACGTATGGCTGAAGATACATCAAATCAACAAACATCTCAAAATCCCCAGAATATCCAGAATCCCCGAAAGGATCTACACCATTATCATGGTCCTCGCAGGTACCATAACTCCCAGGGACAGATCCCCCGGACTGCAGAAAAACCTGAAGAAAAAATGCAGGAGCCAAAAGAGTTTAATCTGGATGATGAAGAGACTGAGCAGGACCGGAGCGAAGCCCAATCCCGGCAATCAAGAGGTGGGGGCCGAGGTAAGCCTCCGAAACGGGTCATCGAAGAATGGGCTAATGATATTTACTGCGAGTGACTCATCTGTATCGTTATGATCCCCTCTAAATCTGATAAGGCCAGTTAAGACCGAACATCATTCCGGGTCCGCTATGAGTCCCGATTCGATAAAAAGAAGGCTAAATCACGCTCCGATTTGCAAAGTCTTCTATAAATCGTTATTTTGGCAAACGGACGATTTTACAGATCCTCAAAAAGGGGATAGAAAGTGAGATCCAGGACTGGATCATACAAGTGGTAAGTGGGGCAAAAGAGGGCTGCCAGAACGCTTCTAATGGGTGTTTAAAGGCATTATATGCTCCTCAATTTTATCTCCGTTTGATAAACAGAGCTCAATTTATCGTTTATTTCCTTACCGTCGATGTTTTTGATCCTCACATCAGATATCCTGAGAGGGATAGTTTTGGAATTTATTGGAATTTTTTTTCAAATCTTTCCATAAAAAATGCTTAATGTGAAAAAACTATTTTCCTTTTTTAATATTGCTGAATAATCCATAATGAAAAAGAGATTAATAAAAAAAANTTTTTTAATAATAATTTCGACAGCAGGAAACTATTACTGATATTCCGGTGGCTGCACTTCTTTAGGAAGACCGCCTTTAAAGTGCTGCTGGATATTCTTGTAATAATCCCTGAGCTTCTCGTTCATCATTGGCCGAACCTTCTTCTGGGCTTCGTCAAAGTGACGGCTTGTTACCTGTAATGCATCTTCCCGCAATGCCAGCATGCCTGCTTCACGGCAAATTGATTCAAGGTCTGAACCAACAAATCCTTCGGTGATCCCGGAGAGTGTTGTAGCAAGCAGGTCCCGGGCGGGATCTGCCAATATTAGGTTCTTTTCATGCATGAGTTCAACAAGATGCTTCCGGCGAACACCGGAAGAAGCACCAGAACTACCTTCTGCAACCGCGGTAATCGCTGCTTTTACCTCATCAAGGTCAAGATTCCTGTCTTTTCCCAGTTTCTCGACAAGCTCCCCGATCGCTTCCTCACTGTACCCTTCCGTGAGGTTCACTATCTCTTCAAGTGCTGAACCCTCAAACGGCATGAATCTCGTATGAATACTGATGATCTTTTTTCTGTCCTCAAACGTCGGTTCACCAATATATACAAGGCGGTCGAACCGTCCCGCCCGCAGGAGTGCCGGGTCAACAATATCCGGGCGGTTCGTGGCACCCATTATGACGACATCCTTGAGTTCCTCAAGACCATCCATCTCAGTCAGGATCTGGTTGAGCACATTGTCGCTCACATGGGAGTCGCTGGAAGTCCCCCGGGCAGGTGCCAATGCATCAATCTCGTCAAAGAAAATAATTGATGGTGCAACCTGGCGAGCTTTCTTGAACACTTCACGCACTGCTCGTTCACTCTCACCTACCCACTTGGATAACAGCTGGGGTCCGCGTACCGGGATAAAATTTGCACCGCTCTCACTTGCCACAGCCTTTGCAATAAGTGTCTTGCCTGTCCCTGGTGGACCGTAGAGAAGTACTCCCCGCGGAGGTTCTATACCGAGATCCTCAAATTTCTGGCGGTGAGTCAAGGGATACTCGACCGCTTCACGGACTTCTCTCTTTGCCTCTTCCAAACCACCCACATTATCCCATTTCACATGCGAAACTTCGAGCATCACCTCACGCATCGCACTGGGACCGACATCCCGCTGGGCACTGCGGAAGTCACTGGCATATACTTTGAGGGTATCGAGAATCTCCTGTGGTACCTCCTCTGCATCAAGGTCCAGATCCGGAAGGTACCGGCGAAGTGCCCGAATCGCAGCTTCCCTTGCAAGAGCTGCAAGATCAGCACCAACGAACCCATGTGTCTGCTGCGCGAGGATGTTCAGGCTCACTTCCTCTGAAAGAGGCATTCCCCTTGTATGAATCTTGAGGATCTCGATCCTGTCCAGTTCGCTTGGGACTCCTATTTCAATCTCCCGGTCAAACCTGCCCGGCCTGCGAAGGGCTGCATCAATTGCATCAACCCGGTTTGTTGCGCCAATCACAACGACCTGCCCTCGCTCTTCCAGGCCATCCATCATTGTCAGGAGCTGGGCAACAACCCGTCGCTCCACTTCCCCGGTAACTTCCTCACGCCGTGGAGCAATAGAGTCAAGCTCGTCAATGAAAATAATTGACGGAGCATTCTCCCGTGCTTCCTCAAAGACCTCGCGAAGTCGCTGTTCGCTCTCACCGTAATATTTCGAGATGACTTCGGGACCGGCAATCGAAATGAAATGTGCTCCGCTCTCGCTTGCCACTGCTTTTGCAATCAGCGTCTTTCCTGTACCAGGAGGGCCATAGAGTAATACGCCTTTAGGAGGTTCTATTCCCAGTTTCTGGAAAAGCTCGGGGTGACGGAGCGGAAGTTCAATTGTCTCACGGAGTCGCTGGAGTTCGTCTTTGAGCCCCCCAATATCTTCATATGAGAACCGTTTGATACCTTCAAAACCTGCCGCAGGTTTGTCAGAGAACTCAATAGATGTATTTTTGGTGATGATGACTGCTTCTTCAGGTTCAATCTCCACAACCTTAAACGCGACAATCTGCGGCTGGATGAAAGGGAGCCCGAGCATAATAGGAACGGAATCGTTCTTTGCAATCGGGAAATCGATCAATCCGTTCACAACATGGGGATTATTGGCGATCGGGATTTTCTTTGGAAGGTCCTCCGGGGGTGCGAGAACCACCCGTTTGGCTTCGATTTCATCAGAAATTTTAATGACCTTGACCGTATCTCCAATGCTTACTCCGGCATTGAGCCGGGTAAAATTATCGATTCGTATCTTGCGCTGGTTCCAGTCCTCGACAAGCGCCCGCCAGACCTTGGCAACAGTCCGGCGTTTCCCTTCGATCGCCACAAGATCACCAGGAGAGATCTTGAGGATTAGCATCGTCTCGGGATCAAGCCGGGCCTTGCCGCCACCCTGATCACCGGGATACGCGGAATCCACCCTCAATTGCACTTCAGGCATTACCTTAAAGGTCATATACGCAGGGATTTATAAGTACTGTAAATGCGAGTCCTGGTTTTTGATCCGTTTCACGGAGCGGCGGGAGATATGATTGTCGGTGCACTGCTTGACTGTGGGGCAGACAAAAGTAGTGTAATGCAGGCAATGCAATCCGTAGTCGCAGAACCTTCCATTATTGACGTGAAACGCGCCGGTATCCGGGCAGTAAAAGTAACAACTCATGCCACTCCTGCACATCGCACACTTTCAGAAGTGCTTGGACGTCTTGAAAGTGTAAAAGCAGATGTCCCTGCAGAAGTACTCACAATGGCAAAACGGGTCTTTGAACGCATCAACTGTGCTGAGGAGCAGGTACATGGAGCCCACGTTCACTTCCATGAAGTGGGAGCTGATGATGCAATTGCTGATGTTATCGGTGCCTGCACTGCCCTTCACTCACTCAAAGTTGACAGTGTAGCGGTGCTGCCCATCGCACTCGGGAGGGGAGTTGCAACAGGTTCTCACGGCACATTCCCGATACCGGCACCAGCGACCGTTGAAATTCTCAATCGTTCAGGACTTATAACAATGCTTGGGGACGACGAGGCAGAGCTTTGCACGCCAACCGGTGCTGCACTGCTTGCAGAATTCTCAACGATTTCAATAAAAAATCTCGGGACATACACAATACAGGCAGTTGGATATGGGGCCGGTTCCCGGGATCCCTCAGGTATTCCAAACGTGATCCGTGCCCTCGTTGTCGAAACACCTGGTAGCAGCGGTACAATTCCGCAGGATACTGTTGACATTCTCGAAACAACTATTGACGATGTCAGCGGAGAGGTGATCGCGTATGCAATCGCCCATTTTATGGAGAAAGGAGCACGGGATGCAAGCGCACTTCCCGTTATCATGAAAAAGGGAAGACCGGGTTTCCTTATCAGGGTGATCTGCACAAGTGACAAGAGTGTGGAACTCGCGGAACTGATGGCACGTGAGCTGGGAACACTTGGCGTTCGCTGCCTTCCTGCGGTACACCGGTTTATCGCCGAGCGAACAGTTCAATATATAGATGTTGAGATTGCAGGAAACCACCGGAATATGCCAGTAAAGCTCGGGTGGTTGCATGGTGAGGTCTATTCACTCAAAGCAGAATATGATCCTGCTCAGGATTGGGCAAGAGAACTTGGGATGCCCCTGCTCGAAGTACAGCGAGCTATTGAAAACGCGGCCTGGAGATCTGTCAAGAAAACCGGTTTGGGATCTGGTGTCCGATGAAAACCGACCGGCGGAGCAGCGGGAATTCCGCCATGGATCAGCTACTCGGTGGCGGGCTTGAAGTAAAGACAATCACCCAGGTTTATGGAGAGCCTGCGAGTGGGAAGAGTACGATTTGTATGATAGCTGCGGTTACCTCCCTCCGTGCGGGTCAAACGGTTGTATTCATCGATTCTGAGGGTTTTTCAATAGAGCGGTTCCGTCAGATTGCGGGCACCGATACTGAAAAAATTGCCGAACGCCTTTTCCTCTTTGAGCCCATTGACTTTGAACAGCAGGGTATCATGATTGCTGAGGCCGAGAAGATTCTTAAAGCCCATAAACCCGGATTGCTGATCATGGATTCCGCCACTGCATTGTACCGGAACGATCTTGAGAGAGGCCGGGATTCCATCCAGATGCTTACCCGGCAGATGATCCATTTACTGGGATATTCCAAACGCTATGATATCCCGGTTATTGTCACCAACCAGGTCTATATGGACACCGTAAAAAACACCTTCCTCGGTCTTGGAGGAACAGCACTGGAACACATTTCAAAAGTGATTATTCGTCTCGAAAAAACAGACCGTACCGGGTTTCGCAGGGCACGGCTGGTCAAACATCGTTCACAACCGGAGGGGGCATCCTTCGAATTTGAGATCGTTGAAGACGGCATTAGAGCACAAGGGTAATCTAAAGATTTTTCCTTTTTGTTTATTTTTTATTTAATTTCCCTATCTTGTTTTATTCTATTTTCATTCGGATTGGAGTAATATCTGAATTTATATATCATGAAAGACCCCTTAAAATTCTAACAATGGTTCTGAAAAAAGAGATCTCTCTTCAGATTAAAAATGTATTAAAGGAAAATCCACAGGGCCTGAGAATCACCGATATTGTTAAAAAAGTGAAACTCAACCGGAACACCGCAGGGAGATACCTTGAGAACATGCTGGTGTCAGGACAGGTTGAGATGCGCCGCTTTGGGATGGCCAAAATCTATAAGCTCACGGAGAGGGTCCCGCTTTCCGCATTACTTTCCATATCATCAGAACTGGTCATACAGCTTGACAGCAGTTTGCGGGTAATCTACGCAAATGAATCCTTTCTTTTACTGGTTGGAACCGATAAAAAAAGCCTGTTAGGAAAAAATATTGAATATACATCTATTGCTCTTGTCTTTGAAGATTTTATCACCGAATTTATCAAAAATCTCAAGGATGCAGTGAGCGGCAAAGAATGGAGTGGTGAGATTTTTCTCAGTCCTAAAGATATTACCTTTTTTTGCCAGATTGCACCGACTGTTTTTGATGATGGGCGAAAGGGAGTTACCATCATTCTTGAGGATATTACCCAAAGAAGGCAGGCCGAGCAGAAATTAAAGGAGAGTGAGCGGCAATTCAGATTGCTGGCGGAAAACTCTCTGGATATGATTAGCCGTATCAAACCGGACGGCACCCGAATATACGTATCTCCGGCCTACAAAACCACCCTTGGTTACGAGCCGGAAGAGCTCATCGGAAAGAAAAATGATGATTATATCCATCCCAACGATGCCCATGTATTAGAATCCCTTCGGAATATTTTGACGTATGAGAATCGTTCTGCCGTGGTAACCTTCCGGACAAAACACAAAGATGGTCACTATGTCTGGATTGAGGCTGCCATCAAAGCCATTTTTGATGAAGACACTCGGGAGTTATCTGAATATTATACGGTGACACGGGACATTACTCAACGAAAGAAGGAACAAGAGTTATTGCAGGAAAGTGAGGACAAGTACCGTAAACTTGTAGAAATATCGCCAGATGCTGTTATCATTCACCAGGAGGGAATAATTTCCTATGTTAACCCTGCAGCGGTCAAACTTCTCGGTGCTTCACAATCTGACGAAATAATTGGTAAAAATGTCCTTGATTCCATCCATCCGGATTTTCATGATTCAGTATTGAAAAATATTGAAAAAGACTTGAAAGAAGAGATCTCCCCTTCGTTAGTATTACAAATGATTCGCCTCGATGGAACATCGATCATTGTCGAAGGCAGGGGGGTTAGAACATCTCTTGGTGGAAAACCAGCAATTCAGGTAGCTTTAAGAGACATCACGGAACGCGTGCATACGGAAGACGCATTGCGCGAGAATGAAGAGAAATATCGAAACCTCGTTGAACGAGCAAATGATGGTATAGTTGTTATTCAGGACAATATCGTGAAGATGTGTAATCATTACGTCACCGAATTTTGGGGGGGGACAATCGATCAGATAGTAGGTAGGAATTTTACGGATTTTATACATCCTGATGCTCTACCCGAGGTTGTCAAACGTTACAACCGAAGGATGGCTGGTGAGTCCGTCCCCTCAATATACGAGTCTGTTCTTAAGCGCAAAGATGGGAGCAGATTCTTCGCCGAACTGAATGCAGGAATTATATCATACGAAGGAAAACCGGCAGATTTTATCATTATTCGTGATATAAATGAACGAAAAAGATTAGAGAAGAGATTACGCGAGAGTGAAGCGACTGCATGGGCACTCATCAATGGATCCACAGATTCNGTGCTGCTAATTGATAGTCTGGGAATAATTCTGGCACTCAATGAAACAGCTGCTTCGCGTTTCGGAAAACGGAGCGATGAATTGATTGGAAGAATGTCGTACGATCTTTTGCCAAAAGAGGTTGCACAATTGAGACAAGCACTGATGGCTCCGGTAGTGGAAAAGAAAGAGATGGTGCGCTTTATAGACGAACGTGCCGGCCGATGGTATGACACAGTTGCATATCCCGTACTGAACGAGACAGGTGAAGTAAAGAAAATTGCGATTATTGCCAGGGATATTACTGAACAAAAAACATTTGAAACGCGACTCCGTGAAAGCGAACAAATGTACAAGCGTCTTTTAGAACAGACATTTGATGCGATTGCAATCCATAAGGAGGGAAAAATTGCATTTTTGAACGATAGGGCAGCAAAAATTCTGGGTGCTGCAGAACCAGAGGACCTCGTCGGAAAATCTATTTTTGAATTTATTCATCCGGACTCCCGCAAGGATTTGGAAGATCGCATACAAAAATTAAGGGGTGATCAGGGCACACCTGTTCCAGTAATTAATGAGAAATTTATCCGGACAGATGGATCAACAGTATCTGTAGAAGTATTAGCGATCAGCTTCGATGATAACGGTACACCTGCATTTCGGGTAGCATTCCGGGAGATTTCTCCATGTAACGTCATGGAGTAGTATCTAATAGAAAATGGAATTGTATTTAGGAGTTAATAGGTAATTTTTCCGGAAAAAACCGTAGTCGCCGGCCCTTCCATTTTTGCACCATCCTTGAGGTAAATGGTAAGGGGACCTCCTCGGGTTTCCACATTAACGATGTCGCCGGTATATCCAAGTTTATGTACAACTGCAGCTGAAGCGGTCGCTCCGGTCCCACAGGAGAGCGTTTCTTCCTCCACTCCGCGTTCAAACGTCCGGATCCTGATACTGTCGGGCCCGGTTCTTTCGACGAAATTAACATTCGCTCCTTTTTCGAATGTGGCATGATGGCGGATTGGATGAGCTGCTGCTTCAACATCCAGGGTGTCGATTGCTTCAACGATAATAACTGCATGAGGGACACCGGTATTTACCGCATAGACATCGAATTCCCCAATCCTCTCTTTGTATTCACCGTCTCCGGTTGCCGGGATATCCTTCCGGTCGAATTTCGGAATCGGCATAGTGATGGTAGCAGAAAACTCATCTTCCCGGTATCCCATCACAACCCCGATCTCCCCGGCAGGAGTTTCTACTGTGCAGGATTCCTTTGTATAACCTGCATCAAAAGCATATTTGGCAAGGCAGCGGATGCCGTTACCACACATCTCCGCTTCACTCTCATCCGGTTGGAGAATGCGCATCTTCAGCATGCTTTTTTCAGATTTTGAGAGGTATATGACACCATCCGCGCCAATACCAAAGCGGCGATCGCAGTAGATAGCAGCAAACTGTCCTTTCATCTCATCTGGTATGATAATTTTTTCGTATTCGTCAATTATTACAAAATCATTTCCGTTTCCGTGTAATTTGGTAAATGGTATTTCCATGTAAATATCCCTCAGGTGCTGCCCCAATTATCTAATGTTTCTTTCTAATACTCATTCCTCATGCTTTGAATTTATTTCAAAGATTTTATGGAATTCTTCAATACCCCATCCAAGATACTCCCTGATGATAATATAGGCCATTTGTGGTGGAATGGCTCCCGCTTCCGTGACAATAAGATCGATATACTCAGCGGGTGTTACATCAAATGCAGGATTTCGCACAGTAACATAAGGGAGCGATTGGGAGATCTCATCAGCCAGCACTTCACTTCCTGCGCGCTCTTCGATCTGGATCAGCTCACCCATAATTGTGCGGGGCGCAAACTTGTAGGTCTCAGCCGCAATAAGAACATTTACCCGTGCCTCGGCTGCAGTGTGGGCCACCTGCGATGTTCCGATTTTGTTTACCACTGCGCCATTTACCGTAACAGCATCGGCTCCCATGATCACCAGATCAACGTCATGGATGAACGAGCGTACCGCCGAATCAACAATAAAATTGGTTTTTATCCCTGCATTATTGAGCATCCTGATGGTAACCAGTCCCTGGTTTCGTGGCCGTACTTCTGTGGCAAAGACTTCGATCTCTTTACCGGTGCGGTGCGCTTCTATAATGCACCCAAGGGCAGCTTCAGAATTGCAATGTGTCAGGATGGTGTCACCATCGCGTATATGGCGTGAGCCGAACTGCGCGATCTGTTGCACTGCGTTCCGGGACGAGTGCATAAATCGTTCCGCCCGGGAGACCACCCCGTTTTTGGCCTCATCAATTGTTTCTGCCTGGTTGAGGCCCGACATCACAATATGGACCGCATTAGGGAGCGAGACTGCGGTTGGGCGTGTGGCAACCAAGACATTTGCCGCACTCTCCATTTCTCGACGGAAAGATGCAAGATTATCAACCTTAATTTCTGAAGCATGGTGCGAGAGTGCTTCAGCAGCTGCACGCGCTATCCGGCCGGCACCCCGGATCTCCATGCTCTTTATCTTCTCTGCAGTTTCAGTAACGAACATCAGCTTCATTGATTCAATGTACAGAGAAATACATAAAAGTGTATCACCAGGTATGATCATGTCGGTTGCTGTTGTTTTTGACAGTGCGGGAACATTGCTGAATACCTACCGGGTAGCAAAAGATATCTGTAATAAAAAACTGCTACCCGGTATTGAGACTACCACCCTGACATTCAGTTCCCCGGATCGGGTGCTTGTCGTTTTACCTGTGCACTCAAAAAATATCATGAAGACCCCGGGAGAAATGCTGCTATCTTCTTACCTTGTAGAGAATTATATCGGATTCGGGGTGAGCTGCACCAGAAAGATTGTTACCGCACAAGAGATTGGTGATGTGCTCTATACTGACCTTGGGGCACGGGTGATTGATCTGCAGGAGTGTATCCGGAATGTCTGGACTATTTGTAAAGCAGAATCGATCGTAACCTTGAACAGCGGAGCGATTGTCAATATGGCAGACAAGTGCATTGAATTTGCTATAACAGCCGGTGGCTGGCCATTTGACGGTGCAAAAGAAGCAATCACTTCCCTTCACCGGATGGGAGTTCCAACATTTATTGCATCTGGCGACCGGGTTACCAAACTGGAAAAAATGGCAGATCATCTTGGAATTCCCCGCGACAGGGTATACGGTGTAGCAACACCAACAGTAAAAGCGCAGATTGTCAACGATCTCCGGCAGGAATATGACAAGGTGCTGATGGTGGGAGATGGGATCAATGACCTGTGTGCCATGCAGAATGCTGATATCGCGATTCTTACCGTCCAACAGCCCGGTGATCGACCTGAGGATCTCTACAAAGCCGCCGATTACGTCGTAAAAGACGTGAGTGAAGTAGTTACCATTGTGCAGGAGATGCTCATATCGACAGGACATTTCGATCGTGACGACTGTAATGTATCATATAAAAGGTAATATGCCACAAGTATCACATTTAGTATAAGGGTATTATGAAGGCTCCAATAATTACGGTTGATAATCTCTGCATGAATTTTGACAGTACGACGGTACTAAAGAATATTTCTTTTGAGATTGCCGAAGGGGAGATCCTCGGAATTATTGGCAGGAGCGGTGCAGGCAAGACGGTACTCATGCACCTCATGAGGGGTGTTGAGCAACCCCCTACAAGCGGGCGGATAATATACCATGTGGCAGTGTGCAATGGCTGTGAATACATAGACGTCGGTAGTGCTGCCGGAAAAACATGCCCTCATTGCGGGGGCATGTTGTCAGCATGTGATGTTGATCTCTGGAGCGAGAAAGACGAGACGCTGAAACGCCGGGTTATGCGCCGGACTGCGATCATGTTCCAGCGTACTTTTGCGTTATACGGTGATGACAGGGTTATCGAAAATGTGCTTCATGCGCTCGATGATATTGATTATCCCCAGGAAAAAGCCATCAACCGTGCTGCTGACCTGATCGATGAGGTACGGCTTTCCCACAGGATGATGCATATCGCCCGTGACCTTTCAGGAGGAGAGAAACAGCGGGTGGTTCTTGCCCGTCAGCTGGCAAAGGAACCATTCATGCTTTTTGCCGATGAACCGACCGGCACCCTCGATCCTGGTACTGCACGAATAGTTCATTCCATGCTTATCGACTCGGCTAAGACGAACAATATGGGAATGGTTGTCACATCCCACTTTTCCCAGGTGATCGAGGATGTGGCAAATCGTGCGATCCTGCTTGTAGACGGTGGGATCGCCAAGATAGGATCGCCAAAAGAAGTCATCCAGCAATTCATGAAAGGTTATGACGACAGTGAAAGGTTTGAAGAGGCCGAGGTGGGGGAGAAAATCGTTGCCACATCTGACCTGACCAAACGATATATTTCCGTTGACCGGGGTGTTGTAAAAGCGGTCAATGGCGTTAATTTCGATGTCTATACCAAAGAAATTTTTGGCATCATCGGAAAAAGCGGGGCGGGAAAGACAACCCTTTCACGGATAATTGCTGGTATCATCGAGCCCACTAGCGGTGAAATCAATATTAAAATCGGGGAAGAGTGGGTCGATATGACAAAGGCTGGTATCGATGAGCGGGGAAGAGCAAAAGAGTATATCGGTCTCCTTCACCAGGAATATGATCTTTTCCCTCACCGGACGGTCCTTGACAACCTTACTGATGCAATTGGACTGGAGTTCCCCAAAGAACTTGCTCTGCGAAAAGCGCTTGTAACCCTGAAAATGTCAGGATTCTCTGACGAGAAGAGCCGGGAGATCCTTGAGCGGATGCCCGGACAACTCTCAGAAGGAGAACGGCACCGCGTGGCCCTTGCCCAGGTCCTCATCCGTGAACCCAGACTTGTTATTCTTGATGAGCCGACCGGCACAATGGATCCCATCACCAAGATCGATGTGAAACACTCAATTATGCACTCACGCGAGGAGATGGAGGAGACCTTCATTGTTGTCTCGCATGATATGGAATTTGTACGGGACATCTGTGACAGGCTCGCACTGATGCGTGGCGGTAAGATTGTCCAGATAGGCAAGACAGCAGATGTGCTCGCGATCCTTACTGAAGAAGAGCGCAAGCTCATGAGTCAGCCCGCTGCGTGAGGAGAACAATGATCACCATCCACCTCGATGGAGAGAGGATGGAAGTCGGTGAGCAGAGTACAGTCGGTTCGGTCCTTCCTCGCCATCCTTCTGGCTGTAGTGTTGGAATTATTCGTCCTGCAACCAAAGAGCAGGCCAAAACGGGTACTCTTGCACTCAGTACCACTGCAGGAGAAGTTACTATTGAGATCACCCGGCAGACTGATGATTTTTTAAAATTTTCTGAAATTGTACAAAAACTTAATCTCCATTGGGAGGATCGTTATGCCACGGCGTTCGGCCCTTTCCCTTCCTCCATTCATCCGCTGCGCAAACCACATGTCTATGAACGCGGTGACGTTATCCTCGGTTGTGGAGGGTATGAACCTGCCCGGTCCTACCTCATTTTTTCCAAAACCCGTCATTCCGCAGATCACGGGGCCGATGAAAGTGGTGGAATCTTTGCAAAAGTCATAAGCGGTAAAGGGGTGCTTGACCGTTGGACTACAGGAGACCGGATAACAAGAATCGAACCCGTCATCAGCTGGGCTGACACCAGCCGATCCTTTACTACAACCGATATGAACCTTAGTATCGAGGACGGGATGCAAATTGTTTCCAACGTAAAGATCCTGGCTCAGGGATATACAGCAGGTAAGATTACCACAGAAGCGGCCGGCAGTGTAGAACACATGCTCCTTGCACTCAGGTCGGGCAGGTTTATTGTCGGGAGGGCAACAAGCACCCATATCCTCGATACCCGACTCGCCGGTACATCTGATATTGATACAGAATACCGGCATCCACGAAGGGAGGGGACGGTAACCGTTCGAACTACCGGGAAACTGGCGGGAAGTATCTACATTTACCGGGAGGATGTGCCCAGCAGTTTCGTTCACGATGTTGTTGGACAGGTTGTGCATGGCATTGAACTCGTAAAACTTGCAAAGGATCACGATATCCTCATTACTAATGTTCTCCCGCAACGAATTGATCTTCTTGGACTCCCCCTTAATAAAGCAAGGGAAATCACGGCAGCAGAGAAAATTTCACTTTCCGTTGATAAAGAGGATGGCGAGAGAATTGTGGTTTCACAGGATCCAGGAACAACGCTGGATGTCCTTAAAGAACGGTTGGTTACCGTAACGACAGCCTCCTTGGAAAAAGTTATTGATATTGAGCTGGATGACGAAAAAGCACCAGTCAGCTGCGATATTTTCAGGAGTATAACAGGACTCAAGCAACACGATGCCGGTATGATACCGGTCTTTTTTAAATTCGATGACGTAATTCTCTTCAGATCAGCCATCCCTTCAGGGACAAAGATCAACCCTGAGAATACCCCCAAAGAAGAGGTCCCGGCCGCGACATTGGCAATAACGAATGATTCCCGAAAAGGTACCGGATTTGTGGGAGTGCGCCTTTCGGCAAATAAAGAGTTTGGTCCTACATCTGAACCATTTGAAGGCACCAATATTCTTGGGCGAGTTATCGATACGGAAAAACTGAAAACAGTTAAGGAGAAGGAGAACGTGTATTTCAGGGTGGTAAAGCGGTGACCGGATATACCCCTGTTCTGGTAGGTACCGTAACTAAGTACGTGGTGGTCGAATCTTTCGATGTGACGCCAGCCGATCTTGCATTACGTGCGTACGAAATCTCACAGGGAGTAATGATCAAAGAGACCTGTTTTGGAATTGTCATTAACGGAAAAGAGGACGATGTCAATCGGATCATCCCGGAGCTTCGTAAACTGGATCCGGATCATATTTTTATAAAAGACCGTGGGTTCCCCCCTGGAGATCCCCGTCGCTGCAGGGCGAACCTTGGTGGAGCCCGACCCGGATATAATGGCATGGAACATGAGATGACTATCATACCCTATATCTCGCACGGACTTGCAGAACTTAAAAACCGTGATGATAATTCAATCCCAGCCCCAGAAAACCCGCTCGACCATAAGACACTGGATATCTATAAACTTAAGAAACTGATCGATGAACAGGAGTCCTGACATGGCAAAAGTATTCATTTATCCCGCCACGAGCCTGATCCTCTCTGACATGGTAGCACGTTTCGGGCACACACCTCTCTCTTCAGCAATAGCCGTCCGTGAACGCATCCAGACCGCAGGACTTGAATCCCCCCCACTCCAGATTACTCCAGAGGAGCCAAAAAAAGGACTGAAATGGGCTGCAGTGGAAGTTCCTGCCGGCGTGCGGGGCCGTATGTCGCTCTATGGGCCGATGATCGAGGAGTGTGAAGCGGCAATCATCATTAACGATGCAGACCTCGCTTTCGGGTGCATGGGATGTGCCCGAACCAATGAACTGATCAAATTCCTCCTTCACCAGAAACAGATCCCCAAACTCGAATTGAATTACCCAAAAAATGAGGAAGACGGCGTAAAATTCGTTGCTGCAATCAAACGCTTCCTCACCAGCCTCGGAGAGTCGAAATGACAAGCCCTGTTCGCATCGCGCAATTGTCGTGCGGGCCGGAATATTCTGGTATCCAGCACGAGATCGATATCGCAGCACAAGAAGTCGGAGGCGAGATTTTTTACCCGGATGTCTCACTCAAAGACATCCGTCACGATTTTGACCAGTTTGGGCTGGATGTTAAGAGCCCGGACTTAAAACTCGCAATAGCAAGAGCTATTGCACTTGTCGAGGGGAGAGTGGACGCAGATGCGGTTTTTATCGCGACGTGTTTCCGTTGTGCCGAGGCAGCAATTGTCCGCAATGAACTCCGGCGATACATCAATGAACATTCAAAATTGCCGGTTGTCAGCTACTCATTTACTGAACGCACCACATCAGGAACACTCCTCACCCGCATGGAGGCACTTACCACTATTGCACGGCGTCGCGCACTTCTCGCCCGTGAAACCCAGCAAGGCTTAACACTGGGACTTGACTCCGGTTCTGCAACGACAAAAGCTGTTGTGATGAAGGATAACAGGATCATCGGCACGGGCTGGCAGCCTACAACTGAAGTGCTGAAAAGTGCGCAGGAGGTAATTGCCCATGCTCTTTCTGAGGCAGGAGTCACCCGTGACGAGATCCAGGCAGTCGGTACTACGGGATACGGCCGTTTCCTTGTGGGCAAAGATATCAAGGCTGATCTCATTCAGGAAGAACTGACCGTAAACTCAAAAGGGGCAGTATATCTTGCCAACAGTCAGCATGGACCGGCAACCGTAATTGACATTGGCGGTATGGATAACAAGGCGATTTCAGTTATGGATGGTATCCCGGGTGTGTTCACGATGGGGGGCATCTGTGCAGGGGCAAGCGGCAGGTTCCTTGAGTTGACGGCAAAGCGGCTTGGCGTTGATATCACTGAACTCGGTCCACTTTCCATGAAAGGATTCGGGGGGCGTGTGCCGATGAACAGTTACTGCATCGTTTTTGGCACACAGAGCCTGGTCAACGCACTGGCAGCGGGGAGCACTCGTGAGGATGTAGCTGCGGCGGCTTGTCATAGTGTAGCCGAACAGGTATTCGAACAGCAGCTGCAGGAAATTGATATCAAGGAACCCGTGATTATGGTCGGAGGAACATCTCTCATTGAAGGACTTGTATTTGCTATGGGTGAACTGCTCCAGACAAAGGTGGTCGTACCACCCTATTCACAGTATATCGGTGCAGTGGGATCGGCGCTGCTGGTATCAGGATTTATCAAGGACGATTAAATGCTTGCCATTGAGTACTTTGAAGTAGAATGCCCTGAAGCGCTTGGCGCTGAGTACTACCGGCAAATAACCAATGACGTCCTGCTCGACCATAACCTCCTGCGAGTAATTTATAAGCTTCATATCGCTATCGATCCAAAGGTCCCGATCTTTGTTGCAGTGGGTATATTGAAAAAGATCACAACACGTGTCCGTGTCGGGGATTTTGCCAATGTGAATCCCCTGGAAGGTAAGATCGTCCTGGTGATTTCTGATGAGACTTACCTGGCACCCATGCTGAAGATTTTCTGGCAGAAATTCGGCAAAGACCATGTTGAACAACCGGACCGTTTCACTGTAATCCTGTATGATGTGAAGGCAGAACCAAAAGAGATCGAGGAGATTATTGTTGCCGATCCCAGTGAATCGCTTTACAAGGATCTTATCTATGCGTTCCGGTGCATTGCACCGGAAGGATTCCGTCTGAGAAGCGAGAAGTTCAGCAAAGAAAAATTCTCATTCGTGGCGAGTGAAAACACCCTTCCCGAGAATCTTGATGATATCATAAGGGAAAAATTTGCACTTATGGGGGAGATACCATGACTCTTGTCCCAATTACCTACAAGGGAGGTATCTACCAGCATGACATAGTCACCGATCTCATTGAGGATCTTGGTGGATATATTATCCAAAAACATGTAATTGCAGCCGAGGTCGTGCTCCAGTGCTTTGTTCCCCGTGATGATATCGAACTTATCCGCGAGATTGCAAAACCGCTGTTCGGAGAGGTAACCGATACCCCACTTGTAGGTACAGAAATTGCAATTGTCAGCATGAGTCTTGAGATCCACCACCTGCCACATCCATCCTGTGATATCGCAGAATATGTTCGTCGGATCGGGGCCAAGAGCAACATGGTCAGCCTCGCACGTGGCCCGGGAAAAAGGATTGCCGGCTTAAATGATGAGGAACGGGATGTCATCAACGAACACGATATCGCAGTATATCTTATGGGTAATTTTGAAACCTGTATTGAGTACAAAATGCCCACACTTTTACGAGGAATTGAGGTGCCGGTCGTGGTCTGCGGGGGCCCAGATACAGAAACCTTAAAAAAGATTATTGATCCTCCGGTCGATGGATATATCGGCAATGTTGGCAGGTTTATGCGACGGACAAAAGAAGCCGATGAAATTGATAAACTTGATGAAATCGTTGCCGAGATTACCCGTGTTCTTGAAAAGAAGCGTGAAGAAATACAGAAAGACCCGCTCTCAATTTCTCCTGCGAGACTTATGGGTCTGATTAATGAAAAGGTACCCGCCATTCATGGTGTCACCTCACCCACTCCTCTTACAGTGCAGATGGCAGGGCTCAGGGTTAAGCTTCCCTATGATTCCTTTGCCGCAAATCTCAGGGACCTTGAGATCGAGGACGGAATAAAGCTTGGCGATATATCCGAAATTGTTCCTTCACGAATGAGGGATTATATCCTTGTGAAAATTCTGCCATTTTCAGAGACGAATACGGTGATATGATGGAGAAAACAACAAAAGAGGAATTTGAAGAACGGCTTGCAAAGATTGTCGCTCGCGGAGCAGATGTAACTGCAGATGAATGGTTGCGGGAAATTGAAGTGGAATATGGGCGTGTTCCTCTCATTTTCAAACGGATGGGAGAACGCCCAGAAGTACTCATTTCCCATCTTTTGTATAAAGGTACCGTTGCCCAGACAAGCCCTCTCGATCCAAAGTACGTGGAACTCATCAGCCTTGCTGTGGGAGCCGCACTCAAATGTCCGCATTGTACCGGTTATCACATGCAGGCAGCACTCAAAATGGGTGCGAGCAGGGAAGAGATTCTTGAGGTGATATTACTAGCCGGAATGATTTCTAACTCATCGGTGCTAGCAAACTCCTATCGTATTTTTGATGAGAAGATGGAGCAGTGCATTCCTTGTGTTTCAAAAAGTGTCAAATTGCCGAGATCAAAACAAAAGCCTTCTCAAACAAAAAAGAAACGATAATTCAGTCACAAGCATGGATTGCCCACAACACTTTTTTGTCTTTTAGACGGTGCTTTACAGGATCGAATCCTATAAATGGTGACTCCTGATAGAATTATGTGATACATAGTAGAACGCTGGAGTACCTTCACACCAGTTATGATATACGTGAGATCATGAAATCAATTATTCTTGCCGGGGGCGTCGGGA
>WSSedA1B3DRAFT_1000013_pt1 | contig 49311 bp, 43 predicted proteins | sample WetSurSiteA1Bulk_FD_9468 | JGI IMG/M metagenome (IMG submission 9468)
CTGCCGTTGGGCGGCTGATTTCTCTTATCATTATTTGCCAACTTTCTTTGGCTTCGGTGCGTTCAAAATACATAGCCTACACCCTCTGTCAATGCGTAACTTCTATGTTGTTATAATTACTCTTATCAGTCTGCTATTATGCTTATCACTAAACGTTTGTCAGATATTGAAAAATATAATTAAAATCCTAGCAGATGAAATATTATGAAGCCTTCCATTCTACTCATTATTATTCTTTTTATTACTGGCTGTGCCTCGATTATTTACACGGCTCCCGATTATGAAAAAATGTACGGCACATCCTCGCCAAAACAACGTATATTGACACCAGAGCAAGTTATTCTTGCTCAACAGCAACATAAAATTTCCTTTGCTAAAGACGTGAAACCGATACTAGACTCGCGTTGTGTGGCGTGTCATGGCTGTTATGACGCGCCTTGCCAATTAAAACTCGGTTCTATTGACGGTATTGATAGGGGCGCAACCAAGCAGTTAGTCTATGGTGCGACTAGATTAAGTCCTGCTAAGCCAACGCGGTTATTTATTGATGCTACCAATACCGCTGAATGGCGTACAAAAGATTTTTATCCTATCTTAAATGAGCGTACTGATAGCCAAATAGCCAATCTGGATAATTCAGTTTTAGCTAAACTCATTGAGTTAAAACGACTTAATCCGCTACCTACCACAGGAAAACTGGGCGATGATTATAATTTTTCCTTAGACCGTGAATTACAATGCCCAACGATAGACGAATTTCCAGCATACCAACATGAGCATCCACAATGGGGAATGCCTTATGCCATGCCTGCTCTGTCTTTAAAACAAGAAAGTATTATTAAACAATGGCTACAACAGGGTGCAAAAGTTGAGCCCCTGCCCGCATTACCAAGCCAAACGCTTGCTGACGTTGAAAAATGGGAAAACTATTTCAACGGTTCTAGTCTCAAACAAAAGCTGGTGTTCCGCTACATCTATGAACACTTGTTTATCGGGCATATTCATTTCAAAGGGCATCCTGATAATGAATTTTTTCAGTGGGTACGCTCTAAAACCCCGACAGGTCAACCGATAGACATCATTAATACCGTACGACCTTATGATGATCCGCACACAGCAATTTTTTATTATCGCCTGCGACCTATTACTGAAACGATTGTTGATAAAACCCATTTTGTCTACGAATTAAGTGATGAAAAAAAACAACGTTATGATGAATTGTTCTTCAAGCCTGATTATCAAGTAACTGCATTACCCGCTTATCAACCTGAAATTGCAGCAAATCCCTTTAAAGCCTTTGTTGAATTGCCAATGATGCCTAAATACCAATTCCTGCTCGATGATGCTCAGTATTTTGTCTCAGGCTTTATAAAAGGTCCTGTATGTCGTGGTGAAATTGCCACTGAGAGTATTAGAGATCAATTTTGGGTGGTTTTCACTCAGCCGAATAGCTTTTATCCTAAAAAAGTGGCGCAAGCCCTCGCTAAGAATAGCCAAATTCTAGGCTTACCTGGTGAAGAAGCCAATGATATAAGCTTATTTGGCTGGACTAAATTTGATACCTTTGGCAAACAATACCTCAAGGCAAAAGATGACTTTATTAACTCGACCTTACCTAAAAATCGTGGCTTTGGTTTGACTAATATCTGGGATGGCGACGGTAAAAATAAAAATGCCGCACTCACTATATTCAGGCATTTCGACAGTGCCACTGTTGTTAAAGGTTTTATCGGTGATACACCGTTAACAAGTTGGGTAGTTGATTATCCGACCTTTGAACGCCTGCATTATTTGTTAGTCGCAGGGTTTGATATTTACGGCACCGCAGGACACCAGCTAGCCAGTCGAACTTACATGGATATATTGCGTGAGGATGCAGAGGATAATTTTTTACGTTTTATGCCTGCCATGCAGCGGCAAACTATGTATAACAGTTGGTATATAGGCGCAGACAGCATGCGTATTGCTAAGCCATTATTCAGTATCGACCATCCTAGCGAAATCAACTACCAAACTACCGCTTACAAAAGAGAATTTTTTGACCAAGTAAGACAACGTTTAGGTAAAGCCGCAGGTGATGTTGATGCCATCAATCGTTGCCCACAAAATACCTGTTTGCGAGCCAACACCACGCCTGTTCAGCAACAAGCAGACAGTATATTGCGCAAGCTTGCACAGTTACAAGGCGGGCATTTAGGCGCGTTACCCGAAATGTCATTGCTTAGAGTGACAACAGGCAACCCTAAAAACGATTTGGTCTACACCTTATTACTGGATAAAGCCTACACCAACTTATCAAAAATGTTCTCTGAACAGTCACGCCGCGTGCCTGAAAACGACAGAATGACTATTTTTGCAGGCTTTATCGGTAGCTATCCCAACTTTTTCTTTACCGTGGAACAAAACCAGCTCAATGAATTTGTTAGCATGATTCAAAATGCCAAGACTGATGCGGATATGGACGCACTTTACAGTCGCTTTGGTGTACATCGCACTAATCCAGACATCTGGCAACACGCCGATTGGTTTAATGAACAGCACCGACACTATAGGGGCTTGGAGGCAGGACTGCTGGATATGAATAGATATAAAAATCTGTAAGTTGCACAACACCTCTCCACGAAAGACATGAAAAAACTAAACATCCATCCCCAATATCGCTTTTTCAAATTGAGAAAACTTTCAAACAACTTTATGGCACCTATTCCTTTGATTCGTCTCATTATCTCACTAGGCGCAATGTTAGACGTGGGCAGAGACGAAAAAATATGGACTAATCCTGACTGACAACGCTTTTTATAATTTCTATCTCAAGGGCTTCACAGGTCTGCCTGATCAATTCACGAACCTTCAGATCAATATCTCCTTTCAATATTTTGTAACGATATTTCGTTACAAACACTTGTGGTATTGAATTTTATAAACCGTATGACTTCCATAGCGATACTCCATAAGCCCTCCTTCTTTTCAGACGCTTGGCTTATAATAACTCAAAATATCGTAAATAAATCTAACCGCCTGAAAGACGGTGATTTCAACCTTGGAACAGATTAATGAAAATCACCCTTTGGCTTCATTAATGGAATTAGTCAGCGTTTTAATTGAACAATACCAGAATATTTATGTGCCTGAAAGTACTAATATTTAACATTAGCACGATAGGATAAGTTAAGGTACAAAGTTCTATCGTGCTAATCAGTTTTTAATGAGGTAGTACTAGAATGAGAAAACTATCAGTCATATTGGCTTTGGTATTGGCAGGATGTATGGGTATCCCCGATAATGTGCACCCTGTTAATAATTTCAAAGTAGAGAAATATCTGGGCAAATGGTATGAAATTGCCCGACTGGATCATTCATTTGAGCGTGGTTTAACGCGCATAACGGCTGATTACAGTTTGCGTGATGATGGCGGTCTAAAAGTGCTTAATCGCGGTTATTCGGCAAGCGAAAATAAATGGCAGGAAGCCGAAGGTAAAGCGTATTTTGTGGGTGACCCTACTCAAGCGCATTTGAAAGTGTCTTTTTTTGAACCGATTTACGCGTCTTATATTGTGTTTGAATTAGACCATGAAAATTATCAATACGCGCTCATTTCAGGTCCAGATAAATCCTATTTGTGGCTGTTGGCACGACAGCCGAAAATCAAAGACGAGATAAAAAAAGTCCTGATTGCCAAAGCCGCTTCTTTAGGATTTGATACCAGCCAGTTGATTTTTGTCAGTCAGGATTGATGTTTCGTAGGTTGGGGTGAGGTACGAACCCCAATATTCATTATGGTATGCGTTAGGTTTTGTGCATCTACCCAATTTCCACACTAATGCAAACGGAATTTCCGACTATTTCAGCGTACAATTTCATATTCTAAATTTTAATATAATGATTTTATGGCAACTCAAGAAACTTTAGAAATAACACAATCTAATCTTAATCGTATACAACAATTCGATGTAAAAACACTCAGTCGGGAAACAGAGTTAGGTCTACAAATGTCTTTTAAGGATGCTGTTGCACCTGCATCTGAACTTATAAACATATATAAACGCATTCCTTTAACGGTACTTGAAGACTTTACAGATACGCAATTAAACAGCATAAATCAGCAAGCGTTGGCAGATTTTAATACTTTTTCTAGCATAATTGATTTTGATGCAACGGAAGATAATGCCGCAAACAGGCGTAATAATATTATTACAGGTCTTCGAAATAGAAGGGATGAATTATTTAACACCCTTTGGCAATATATTGCCTATTGTGTCGCACGAAATACAGATACTTCAATATTAGAAATTGAAGCTCGCGCTACAATTCAATCGATTAAAGATCAATCTGAACAACTCACCGCTCAATTAAATACAGCTAAAACTGATGCAGACAGTGCATTAGCTGCGATTCGTGCCGTGGCGGCAGAACAAGGTGTTTCCCAACAAGCCAGTTATTTTAAACAGGAAGCTGAAGCTCAAGAGGTTTTGGCAGATAAGTGGCTGAGACACACATATTGGTTTGCCTTAGCAGTTGGTTCATTTGCTATTTTCAGCTTATTTCTGCATAAAATTGATTTTATTAAACCAGAAAGTAATGCCGAAATCATACAGCTTATGAGTAGCAAATTTTTAATCTTTGCGGTATTAGGTTATTTGTTATTAATGGCTGCAAGAAATTATACAACTCACAAACACAATGCAATTGTAAATAAACATAGACAAAATGCTTTATTAACCTATCAAGCACTCGTAACTGCATCCATAAATGAAGGAACTGAAGATATTGTTTTAGCACATGCTGCATCGTGTATTTTTTCACCACAAGAAACGGGATTTTCTAATAGTAAAGGTGGTGACTTACCGTCAGGATCAAAGTCAGTTCTTGAATTAATGACCAAAAGAGTAACAACTGCTGCCGCTACTGCTACTACACATTAAACAAAACGTAAGATGTAGAGCTTGCGAAACCTATCACAAACCTGCGTAAAAGATGGGTTTAGCTACCGCTCTACCCATCCTACACACTACTAAAGCGAGTAGCCTGCATGGGGAGCTTGCGGAATGCGGGGCTTTCGCGTGATGCTACGAAATTATTATCAGCAAGCAGCATATCCAGCTTAATCAAACCAATTTTCTAACACCAAATCCTGAAAATTCTCAAAATCTTGTGTATTTCGAGTAACCAGCGTTAGCTTTTGAGTCACTGCAATCGCGGCGATTTCACCATCGGCGTAGGCACAGGTTTTGCCTTGCTGCTGACATCTGGCGCGTTCTTTTGCGTCCCATTCAGCGGCGGATTGGTCAAACGGCAGGATAATCAACCCATTGGCTAATAACATGGCTAGATAGGATTGTAGCTGTCTTTTTCTTTTCGAGGCGGGCAGTAATTCACAGCCATAAACCAGCTCATGCCAGACGATTGCCGCCGTTGCATAATCACCGTCATGGGTGGCAAAGCGTTGTAATACAGTGTCATCAGGTTTTAAGCGTGCGGGTTCTGAGAGGATATTACTATCCAGTAAATAGCTTATTCGTCCCATGAAAATGCTCGTGCCTGACTGCTTGCGCGTAAACTGTTGAGTTCGGTTTCAGTTAATGCGCCGTCACTGTTCAATTGTTCACGCCAGTGTTGTATGGCTTGATATAAGCCATTATTTTGTTGGGTGAGCTTTTGATAATTGGCTTCTGATAGCATCACAGCGACAGGCTTACCATGACGGGTAAGGTGTATAGGTTCATCAGATTCAAGCTGATAAATGAGTTGTGAGAGCTTGTTTTTTGCCTCGGCTATGGTACTGGTTTTCATCGGTAATCATTCTATTATGGCTAATAAAATAGCTATAATAGAGTTTTTGATACGCCTTATCAAGTTTGATGTGAGCTTAAAGCAACGGCAACATCTTGTCAGGATTCAATATGCCTTTAGGATCAAACTGACGCTTAATCGCCCGCATTAATTCTATCGAGTTAGCATCAAGTTCACGGTCAACAAAATCCCTTTTTTCGATACCGACACCATGTTCACCTGACAACGTACCGTTCAGCGTCAGCACCAAGGAAAAAATTTCATCCAGACAAGCATGGGCTTTTTTGCTTTGTTCTGGATCATCGGGGTCTAGCAATAGATTAACGTGAATATTGCCGTTACCTGCATGACCGAAATTCACGATGGGCAGTTGGTATTTTGTGGATAACTCATCCAAGCCTGTGATGAGTGCCGACATTTCCGTGACAGGCACGACCACATCTTCATTGATTTTTTTCGGTGCGACTTTGCGTAACGCTGGCGACAGGGCTTTTCTGGTTTTCCATAACGCGGCAACTTCGGCTTCCGTTTTTGCTAGGCGTATATCCAGCAAGCCGTCATTAGACGCGGCAGCAATGACTTTTTCAGCAGCAAGCTCTAGCCCTTCGCGTTGCCCGTCCACTTCTATCATTAACATGGCACCTGCGTTGGCAGGTAAATCGGTTTCGGTGTAATCACGAATCATGTTAATGGCATTGCCATCAATAAATTCTAACGCACAAGGGATAACAGGTTGCGCCATGATGGCAGATACGGCTTTAGCGGCATAGTCTACGCTGTTATAAATCGCTCTGAGAGTTTTGGTCGCTTCGGGTAACGGCGTGAGTTTTAACGTGGCTTCAGTAATAATTGCCAGTGTGCCTTCTGAACCTAATAACAAGCGTGTTAAGTCATAACCGACTACGCCTTTGCTGGTAAATACGCCGACTTTAATTTCTTTACCTGCACCAGTCACCGCGCGTAAACCTAGCGTGTTTTCACGCGGTGTGCCGTATTTAACCGCTTTAGGTCCTGCGGAATTATAGGCTAAATTACCGCCGATACTGCAAAACGCCGCGCTGGTGGGATCGGGTGACCAAAAAAAGCCTTTGCTTTTTACAAAGTCTTGAACTTGCTGATTGGTAATCCCTGTTTGTACAGTGATATAACGATTATCAGGTGAAAATTCCAGCACCTTAGTCATGCGTTCCATCGACATCACTACACCGTTATGTAGCGGTACGGTCGCACCTGTTGTGCCTGTGCCACGTCCTCTCACTGTTAAGGCAATACCAAAATCATGACAGGCTTTAACGGCACTGACTACTTGCTCATGGCGCGTCGGAAAAATAACGGCTTGCGGTAAGCGATGCAAACGGCTGTTATCATAGCCATAAGCCCAGCATTCTTCGGGTGTGGTGAGCAGTTCTTGTTTAGTGAACACCTCACTCAGCAAGGCTAAAAAATCGGTGGGTAACTTAGTCAAGGTATTCAAACACCGTGATGATTTGTTTAATGTTTGGTTGCAAGCGCGTGACGTTAATCACTACATTGCCTTCTTCTCTCGATACTTGTCCCATCAAATACACTACACCGTTTTCCGTGACCACTTTAACCATTGCAGGATCAAAATTGGGTAGGGTGTGAATTTGTGTGAGGGCAGCGTTTACTTGTGCGGTAAGTTGGGCATCATTAGCGCGTGCCGTGCTATCAATGGGTTGGGCAATTATTAAACTATCACGCACCATTTTAACGTGTGGAATAATGCGTACGATGTCGAGAGCTTTATTTTTAATAGTCTCACTCGGCACTTCACCTGTGATCAACGCTAAGCCATTATAAGCATCGATACTAATATGGCTTTGACTGGTTAACTCTGAATCATCCATTAGCTCTTCGATAGCCGTCCGCTCAATGTCTTTATCGCTTGCTATCATTTCAGGCGTACGACGGTCAGGTTTTGCAAACTGCGGGTTCATAGCCGTATCATTCGACGGTGCAGTTGCGCAACCGCTCAATAAAATACTATTGGCTAGCAATACTAGCCATAATTTGTGACGCATGGTTTATCCTCCAAATAATTGATGGTCGATTGAATCGCACAAACAGTGCGTAATCAAGACATGAATTTCTTGTACGCGTGCCGCTGAATGAGACGGTACGCGAATTTCTATATCCGTTTCTTTCAGTAATGGGCTAATCCGCGCATCATGATTACCCGATAACGCAATTATCATTAAACCTTTGTCATGCGCCGAACTAATGGCTTTAGCAAGACTGGCACTTGCACCACTTTCAGTATAAATCAGTAATATATCGCCACTATTGCCTAAGGCGCGTAGTTGTTTAGCGTACACATCATCAAACGTAGTGTCGTTAGCAATACCCGTAATGGTTGCCATATCAGCGGTTAAGGCAATCACAGGTAGGGCAGGGCGAATACGGTCAAATTGATTCAACATTGATGATGAAAATAACTGTACACAAGTCGCCGAACGACCATTGCCGCAACACAGTATTTTTTTATCATTTAGTAACGCAGTTACTAGCCCTTGTGCGGCGTATTCAATCACCTCGCACAGATTGGTCATGGCATATTGATGAATTTGTAGGTGATCGGTGAAATGATTAATAATTCGGTCTTGTAAGCTCATAGCGAGATGATTAGGGGGTTTAAAAAGCGTTTTGAATCCAGTCTATGCGACCATTACCCGACAGTGCGACCACATCAAAACGTAGCGGTTTATTGATTTTTTGTGTGGATAAATAGATATGTGTTGCCGCGATTATACGCGATTGCTTACTGCGCGTGACGCTCTCTGCCGCACTGCCGTATTTATCGGTTTGCCGAAAACGTACCTCAATAATCACCAGCGTTTCTTTATCCAGCATAATTAAATCGAGTTCGCCTTGCTTACAGCGAAAATTACGCGCGACAGGTTTCAGCCCTTTTTTTAACAGAAAATTATGTGCCTGTTGCTCTGCATTTTCACCGCGTAATAAATGCGCCGCTTTGGTTTTAAGCTCAGAAAATAACACGCGCTTAGTGATTATCCAGCCATTCTTGTGAATGCAGATCATCATCATAGCTTTCACTTGGTTCCTGGTCGCTGTGATAACCTTCAGCAATAAACATAGATAAATCCATTCGTAAGGTGGCTAATGCGTCATCTAGTTGCTTAGCGGCTTCCTTATCAAAATTGGGTGCTAGCGTCGCCGCGTTATGATGCACCAACACGTCATAAAGTAGTTTCGCCTGTTCTTCTGTGTATTGCGGATTATTCATTCATGACCTCATGAGTTGTTGTGATAGGGCAGAGCATTTTAGTGGTGGGAGGGGTTTATAGCAATTTAGTATTTTAGGAGTACAAACTTAAGTTTGTATTCCAATCAGCTCTCACTGCCGCTTTTTTATTACCCATTACCTATCATTTTAGTTTTCAAATGCTCGCCTGAGAATTAAACTGGGATTATTTCGTCATTTAACAGGATAATCCATGACCTATTTTGCTTTAACTGCTATTTCACCGATTGATGGTCGCTATGCCGACAAAGTCGAAGCACTGCGTCCTATTTTTAGTGAATATGGGCTGATTCGTTTCCGTGTTCTCGTTGAGGTACGTTGGCTACAGGCATTAGCCGCTCATCCTCTCATTCCTGAAGTCGCGCCATTTAGTGATGTCGCTAATCAATTGTTAAACAATATCGTCGATGATTTTTCCCCCGTCGATGCTGAGCGCGTCAAAGTCATTGAAAAAACGACTAATCACGATGTCAAAGCCGTTGAATATTTGCTGAAAGAAAAAATTGCAGGTTGTGCAGAATTGGAACAAGTCAGTGAGTTTATTCATTTTGCCTGTACCTCAGAAGACATTAATAATTTGTCTTATGCGTTGATGTTGCAAGCAGGTCGTGAGGTCATTCTCGCACAACAAAATGACTGTATTGCCGCGCTGAAAAAATTGGCGTTAGAAACCGCCGTACAACCCATGTTATCGCGTACGCATGGGCAATCAGCGACACCCACCACAGTTGGTAAAGAATTTGCTAATGTGGTGGCGCGTTTATCACGTCAAACACAACAATTGGAAGCTGTGGCTTTATTAGGTAAAATTAATGGCGCGGTGGGTAATTATAATGCCCACGCAGTTGCCTATCCTGATGTCGATTGGGCTGAATTTGCCGAGTGTTTCGTTGAATCCTTAGGTTTGCAATGGAATCCTTACACCATTCAAATTGAGCCACACGATTATATTGCTGAATATTTTCACGCCCTATCGCGCTTCAATACTATTTTGCTGGATTTTGACCGCGATATTTGGGGTTATATTTCCTTGGGTTATTTCAAACAAAAAACGGTTGCGGGCGAAGTGGGTTCATCGACTATGCCGCACAAGGTCAATCCGATTGATTTTGAAAATTCCGAAGGCAACTTAGGCATTGCTAATGCCATGTTTGGCTTTCTGGCAGAAAAACTGCCTGTTTCACGTTGGCAACGTGATTTAACCGATTCTACAGTACTGCGTAATATTGGTGTGGGTATCGCACATACCAGTATCGCCATTCAAGCCAGTTTGAAAGGTATCTCTAAATTACAGATTAATGTCGAAGCCATTGATGCAGACTTAAATGCCAACTGGGAAGTATTGGCAGAGCCAATTCAAACGGTTATGCGTCGTTATGGTGTCGAAAAACCCTATGAGAAATTAAAAGAATTAACCCGTGGTCAACGCATCACGCCAGACCAACTGTGGGTTTTTATTGAAAAATTAGACATACCTGAAGAGGCTAAAGTAGCCTTATTGGCTCTAACACCGCGTAATTACACGGGTTATGCTGAACAATTAGCGAGAGATATTTAACATCTATGTAGGAGTACAAACCTAGGTTTGTACTCCTGATAAAACTAAAGGCAACTAATCCCTCTAACGTAGATTCAAGGAAGGTTTCTATAAGTGGTCAGAGTAGTCGTGTCTGGTTCCATTCAGTTAGGTATTGGATATAACAGTGGTCAGCATTGCATAAGTGTGATGTAAAATCATCACAGCCAACCGCTATTCAAATCATATTTTTTCACTCGATAACGTAAGGTTTCACGCGTTGTACCTAACGCTCTTGCGGCGGCAGTTAAATTATTATCAGCGCGTTCCAGTGCGGTTTTGATAATAAATTTATCCATATCATCCAGTGCCATACTGCCATCTAGGGGTAAATAAATAGCGTTAGAGTCACTATCGGCTTTTTCTTGCGTAACTTGTCTTGGCAGTTGTAACCACTGTATAGGAAAAGTGTCACCATCAGCAAATAATACACAGCGTTCAATGACATTGCGTAATTCTCTAACATTACCGTGCCAGTCATAGGTTTTGAGCTTACGCCAGACTTCATCGGGAATATGTTTGACTTGTCGTCCTGCTTTGGCATTGTATTCGGCAACAAATAATGGCACTAACTCATCCAAGTCTTCGACTGCCTCACGCAAGGGCGGTAAAATTACTCGGAATACGCTTAAGCGATGATACAAATCGGCGCGAAAACGTCCGTCTTGTGACATTTTTTCTAAATCACAGTTACTGGCGGCAATGATTTGTACATTGACACTAATTTCTTTTTCACCACCTAAGCGACGCACTTTATGGTCTTCAATGGCTTTTAACAATTTGGCTTGTAAATCCAGTGGCATTTCACCAATTTCATCCATAAATAACGTGCCGCCATCGGCTTGTTCCAGTAAGCCCCGATGCCGACTAGACGCGCCTGTAAAGGCACCAGGTTCATGACCGAATAATTCTGATTCTAATAATTCACGCGGCAACGCGGCACAGTTTACTTCAATCATTGGTTGCAAAGCACGCGAGCCACCATAGTGCAGTATACGCGCTACCAGCCCTTTACCCGTGCCACTTTCACCACCAATAATTAAGGCACTGAATGGTACTTCAGTCAGTTTAGCCAGTAAGTGTCGAATGTTTTGTGCTTGTAAGCTATGACCAACATAAGCATCGGGCGAATAACGCCGATGCTCTTGTTTGGTTTGATCGATAACACGGCGCTGCATAGCGGCACTTCGGGTTGCACTTGCCACGACTAAATCCAGACGTTCTAAATCACACGGTTTTTCCAGAAAATCATACGCACCCAACCGTAACGCTCGCACCGAATCAGGTACGTTGCCATAACCTGTTAAAAACAACCATTCTGCATAATGAACATCTTTCTTAACAGCTTCCATAAAATCCAAGGCATTGCCATCAGGCAAATTCATATCGGATAGAATCAACAGTGGTTCAATGCGTTTTTTAAATAATAAGGTTTTAGCTTCTGCCAGTGTGGTCGCTAATACCACTTCCCAGCCGTGGGTTCGATAGTGGTGAGAGAGTTCAATACCTAACAATCTCTCGTCTTCAATGATGAGCAAAGTTTCAATCATGGCTATTCTCCAAGCAAACTATGATGAGGTAATGAAATAGTGACACACGCACCGTGCGGTTGTTGATTGGATAATTTTATCGTACCACCGATATTTTTAACAAAACGCTGCACCATTGCTAAACCTAAGCCTGTGCCGCCTGTATGACTGGTGCGAAATGGACGAATGCCATAATCTAGCAACTCTTGCGCAAAACCCCGTCCATTGTCTAAGACTTCAATGGTTAAGCCTAGGTTATTTACTCGTGCTTTAATGACTATACATCCTGCGCTATTTTCCAATGCGTTCACTGCATTTAATACTAAATTCAGTAAAATCTGACGAATGCCACTTTCGGGTAAATGGACAGGTAATGTAGATGAAATATCGGCTTCAAGTTGAATATTTTCCGCTACTTGATAGCGAGTGAGTTTCAGCAAATCCCGAACCAATACCGTCATGTCAAAATCAGTAGACAGCTCAGGCGTGTGCTTGCTTTGGTTGAGCATATCATTAAGTAACAATGCTAAGCGTTTCAACTCTGAGCTGATTAACTCCATACGCTCACATTGCAAGGTATCGTCAATTTCACGGCGCAAATTATTAAACGCCATTTGAATGCCTGCTAGAGGATTGCGAATTTCATGGGCTAATTCAGCCGCGACTTCACCGATAGCCGCTAAGCGTTCGGCTCTGGCTAAACTGGCTTGTTGTTCTAATAAGGCTTGTGTGGCAATTCTAACTTCGCGTTGTAACGATTGAGCATACACGCGTTTAGTTTCTTCCAGTTCAGCTAGATGCGTTACCATTTCATTGTAGCTGTTAAAAACAGGTAGCAATAACGGATCAAGATGGTCGGTGGTAATCGGTGTATAGTTTTCTTCGGTTAAGCGTTCTAATAATCGCCGTAAATCATGCAGTGGGTGCAGAATGCGAAATTTTAAAAACAGTAATGCACCTGACAAAATCACTATAAACGTCAATAAGGCAATATACAGTTCGTTTTGGGTATCGAGATTAATTTCTTCTAACAGTTGCTCACGATACGAGGCTTCATGATCAAGGGTTTCATCCATGATTTTGAGTGATTCGGTCAGATGGGCATTTTTTTCTTTACCTTCCAATTTGCCCACGTCGGCAAGCATACTACGAACAGTCGCTAAGTTACGCTTGGTATCATCGGACAAATAACGATTATCGGCGGTTAAGACATCAATTTCGGTCAAGGTGTTATTGAGGGTAACGGGTTTATCGGGTTCTTCCAGTAAATGGGCAATCAATGATTGCTGCAAACCCACTGACACCCTTTGAATATGATGTGAATAATCCACATAGGACAAAATTGTTTCAAAGTGGCGACTGGTACGCCAAATCATACCGCCTAAAATTGCCAGAGCCATTAACAATAGCCCTAAAAATGCCAAGCCGCGTAATTTAGCAGGACGGTAAAAAACTGGATTCATCGTAAAATCGTAAATTAGTGTGTGAATAATATTTAAATCAGCTAAGCAGGTTTTGAGTAACGCCGACGTAAGTTAACTTAAAAGGCTGACGGTTTGAGAAATACGATTAATATACCAACAAAGCAATTCATTCACGCATTTGTTTCAATGAAAATTTTCAATTTTGGCTGGTGGTAAAAGCTTAAGTGCAGGGGTTATGAAAAAATCTTGGTCAATTTCCTTAGACGGCTTTTTGACATCCTCCCCGCCCTAGTCCCAAAGGAAACAGGCAGGATGTCAATCACGCATTATTAGACTAATAATCCTAATAAACCTTTCATTAACGCTAACGGTGTTGGCGGGCAACCTGCAATCGTGACATCAACAGGAATGACATTCGACACTGCACCACAGCACGCATAAGACTGACCAAATTCACCGCCACATACTGCACAATCACCAACTGCTACCACCCATTTTGGGTTTGGCGTGGCATCGTAAGTACGCAATAACGCGGTTTGCATGTGCCGTGACACAGGACCTGTGACTAATAACACATCGGCATGACGTGGTGAGGCAACAAAATGGATACCAAACCGCTCTATGTCATAAAATGGATTATTGAGCGCGTGAATTTCTAATTCACAGCCGTTACAAGACCCCGCATCGACTTGACGAATCGCAATACTGCCCGAAAACTTTTTATCAATGTGGCGTTTAATCTCAATACCCAAGGCTTCTAATTCCGCATCTTTAGGGGCTTTGCACTTTTCTGTTACTATCCCTGTCGTAACAATTTTCTTCAATATATTCAGCATGGCGGATTCCTATAAATCATTGCCCGAATACGAGCCATTTAGGGATTTGTTACAAACAGGAAAATCAGGCACGATGTTACCCAACACCAATTTTTCCAAGGCAGGCCAGTTGACAATACTGGGATCACGCGGATAAAAACGGGCGATTTTGTTATCGTCACCGAAGCGTACATAACTGATAATCTCGCCACGAAAACCGTCCACTATCCCTAAGCCTTCGCTGTCAGTGCTAGGTGTTATCCAAGGCATACTAATATCGCCTTTGGGCAGTAAGTTTATAAATTGTTCAATGAGTTTTAATGAGGCATTGATTTCTTTGTAGCGCACCCAAAACCGTGAGGCAATATCGCCTTGATCTTCTAACGCGACTTTAACGGTAACTTGGTTATAAGGCGGATAAACTGCATCACGGCGCACATCAAAATCTTGCCCACTGGCGCGACCGACATAACCGACTGTGCCGAATGCGGCGGCGATTTCGGGTGACAAATAACCTGCTGTGTAAAGCCTGTCTTCTAAGGAAGAATTCAAATCTATCGAGGGCATAATTTCAGACAATTCTTTTTTAAGCATCACAATGTCTTGTTTTAATAACTCACAAGACAGTTCCGATACATCACGACTGACACCTGCTGGGACAATGACATCCATCAGTAAACGATGCCCAAATACTGTCGCATTAGTACGCAACCACAGTTCACGCAAACGGGTGAACTGCATTTGGGCAAAGGTAAATGCGACATCATTACAAATCGCACCCATGTCACCGAGGTGATTAGCGATACGTTCACGTTCGGCAACAATGCCGCGTATAAATAGTGCGCGGTTTGGAACGCTAACACCCGCAGCTTGCTCCATTGCCATACACGCAGCCCAGCAATGACTTACGGTGGTATCCCCTGAAATACGTCCTGCTAATCGTGCTAATGAGTCAGGTGTTCTACCTTCAGCGATTTTTTCGATGCCTTTATGCACATAACCTAAGCGTTCTTCGAGGTTCAAAATCAATTCTCCCACGGCTTGAAAGCGAAAATGACCTGGCTCGATGATACCCGCATGAACAGGTCCGACAGGAATTTCATAAACCCCTGCACCATAACCTTTAACAAAGTCATAATTTGTATCGGGCGGTGTGATAGAGGGAGGTTCGCCTTGTACAGGAAAGTCTTTGCGTAACGGATATTGGTGTTTGTCCCATGCTTGATGACGTGTCCAGCGACGATTATCGGGGTGTCCGATAAAGTGAATACCAAACATATCTTGCGTGTGGCGTTCACTACGATTGGCGGCTGGATATACTGTGGCTTGTGACGGTAATTCGGGTTTTGTAGCATTAATCACCGTACGCAATACGATATAAATGCCTTGTTTTTCAAAACAGGCATTAACGATAAATTGCTTGTCGGCTTGTTCTGCCCAACTTGCTATCCAGCGTAAATTTTCTGCAACCGCCGTAATGGCGAATTGTTGCCAATGTTTATCTTCGATTTGCCACACAGCGACGTTGTTTAACGGTGAGTGCTGTACCAGACCGCCAATGTAATCACCAATCGGTTTGTCAGGCATTTCTGGATTAACCCAGCTAACGGGTTGAGTTAAAAATGTGGTCGTCCAGTTCATAATGGGCTACTCCCTGAAATTAAAACCGTGGCTTGTGAAAACCAGTTCGCCAAAAAGCTAGGAATCGCTAAACCCAACCATAACACTAAGGCGAGATGCAGCATGACAGGTAATAAGTTGGCTTTAACAGGCTGTTGACCTTCGGGTTTTTCCCCGTAAACCATCGGTTGAATGTGACGAAATAATCCCGCAAAGGCGATACCGATACCCAGCAATAATGGTAAGGTCAGCCACGGATAACTGTGCATAGTTGCCAGCAATACTAAAAATTCACTGGTAAACACACCAAACGGTGGAAAGCCCGCAATGGAAATTGTGCCAATCAATAAGCCCCAGCCAATTTTGGGCTGGGTTTTAATCAGTCCGCGTATTTTGTCCATGCGTTGCGTACCTGCGACTTGTGCGGCGTGTCCTACCGTGACAAAAATTGCCGATTTAGTGAGTGAATGCACAGTCATGTGTAGCAAGCCAGCAAAGGTAGCCAATGAGCCACCGACACCAAACGCAAACGTCATTAGCCCCATGTGTTCTATCGAGGAATAACTGAATAGCCGTTTAATGTCTTTTTGCCGATGTAAAAACAACGCACCGACTAAAAATGACAACAAGCCAAAGCTCATCATCAAATAACCCGCCATATCGCTATGTGTCGCGCCATCGACTAACATTTTGCTACGCACTACCGCGTATAAGGCATCATTCAATAATAAACCTGATAACACCGCTGACATGGGTGTAGGACCTTCGGAATGAGCATCGGGTAGCCAGTTATGCAATGGCACTAAACCAATTTTGGTACCGTAACCAATCAGCAAAAATACAAAAGCGATTTGTAATACTTCTGGGTTTAGTTGGTTAGCGTGTTGAAACAGTTCTGACCATAACAGCGCGTTTTCACCATCACCAATCTGCACGGCTGCGTAATACAATAAAATCGTACCGAACAGAGCTTGTGCAATACCAACACCGCAAAGAATAAAATATTTCCACGCCGCCTCGATGGATTCAGGGGTACGGTATAAACTCACCAGCAATACGGTGGCAAGTGTTGCGCCTTCCATGGCAACCCACATCACACCCATATTATTGGTGGTCAACACCAAATACATAGCTAACATAAAACCCTGATACATCGAGTAATACAGTTTTAAGCGATTATCAGTGAGCTTGCCCAGTTCTTTCTCATGCTCCATATAGGGCGCGGAAAATATTGAGGTGGTTAAACCAATAAACGCGGTTAATACAATTAAGTAGACATTAAAAGAGTCCACCAAAAAGGCTTTTTCAGCCGATAAAATCGTGCCGTGATTAAACACGTTAATGGCTAACCAAACGGTAGCAAACAAACTCACCGCATTAAACCAGACATTAATTTTCCCCATGTCGGCTTTGTGGCGCGTAAAGCCAAAAAATACAATACCGACCAAAGTAATCAGTAGTAACAAATAGGCGGGAATCATTTATCCACCTCGTGTAATTTATTGAGCAAATCCACATCCAACGAATCAATGCTGGAGCGAATATGAAAGAAGAAAATGCCGAACAATACAGCGGCAACTAACACGTCAAAAGCAATACCCAACTCCACCACCATCGGCATACCCTTAGTGGCAACAATTGCGGCGAAAAATAAACCATTTTCGATAGACATAAAGCCAACAACATGAGCAATGGCTTGTTTGTGAGAAATCATTAACAGCATCCCCAGCAACATGACGGATAAACTCACTGCCAGTGCGTTAAGCATCACGGGGGAGGTGGTTTGTACGATAGGATGCAAAACGTAATAGCTAAACACCATTAAACTCGCACCACCTAACATGACAGCGGTTTGATTGGCTAAGGCTTCTACATCACGGTGCAGATTGGTCTTTAAGACTTCGTTGCGTAACATCCACGGAATAAAAATGACTTTTAGAGCCAGCGTGAGTACCGCTGAAATGTATAAATGGTGATTATTCAAGCTATAAGCGGCTACGGCAGTGGTTAGCGTTAATAACAAACCCTGCACCGCAAACATGAAAATTAAGCGTAATAAGCGACCTTGTCCCAGCATCAAAAAAGACGTTAAGCCCACTAATGCCGCCATTGATAAAATAATCTGCGTGTAAAAATCTTGCGATTCAATGTTCATCGTGCCGCCTCCAAAATGATGTGACTCAACATACCGAGCAAGCCCAATAAATAAGCAAATCCTAAGTATTCTTGAACACGAAATAAGCGCATTTTTGCCACCAGCGTTTCTGCGATAGCAAGAATAATGGCTAAAACCGCCAGTTTGCCCATAATCGCTAACAACCCATAACCTAAGTCATGCAGGCTAAAGGTCTGCGCAATGCCCCACGGTAAAAAGATATTGGCAATTAGCACGCCGTATAGCATCAACTTAAGCTGGCTTGCCCATTCAATTAACGCTAAATGCCGTCCGCTGTATTCCAAAATCATGGCTTCATGAATCATGGTCAACTCTAAATGGGTCGTTGGATTATCCACAGGAATACGTCCTGTTTCTGCGATGGCGACTAAAATCAAGGCAAACAAGGCAAAGGCAAACGACGGACGCAATACCAAACCTTGTTCTAATACATGACTGATAGCGAATGATAAATTTGTGGTTGAAGCGGTCATGGTCAGGGTAAACACTGCCATTAACATGGCAGGTTCAGCTAACGAAGAAATAGTCATTTCGCGAGACGATCCCATGCCACCAAATGCCGTGCCTATATCCAAACCTGCCAATGCCAGAAAAAATCGCGCAAATGCAAAAAATCCCACCATCACAATCACATCGGCACTGGCTGAGGTGGGTAGATTCACAGCAATTAACGGAACCACTGTTGCGGCAAGTACAGTTGCCGAAAAAATAATATACGGTGCTTTTATAAATAACCATGAAGCCTGTTCAGAGACCACAGGTTGTTTATTGACCAATTTGAGTAAGTCCCGATACGGTTGTAACAGTGACGGGGCTTTACGGTTTTGTAGATAACATTTACAGCGTTTTAACCAACCCGCTAATAACGGGGCTAACGCGACAAATAGAGTCGTTTGTAAAATGGCGATTAACCAATTCATAGTGTTGCTCCAAGAAAAAACACAGCGCGGCGCAGCGCACCGCAACTGCATTCCCACGCGCCGCGTGGGAAAGAGGAGAAAGATAAAATATTCATCAGCTAATCACCCACAACAGTAGTAATAAAGTCACAAACGAATAGCCCAAGTAAGTTCGGATATTGCCAGTTTGAATGCGAGCCACCTGCTTGGCTAACTTATTAACACCACGCTCTAACGGTTGATACAGCCAAGGCCAGCTATGATCTTGAATGTGTAATGAATAATGCACGGCTTTCACCTCTTGATTCATTGCTCCGTCAAAATCTTTATTGACGTGTTCATCAATAATCCACGCTTTAGCAAAAATCCGCCGTATTGGCATGGTGAACGCACTGGAGGTGTACTGCATACGCGGCGTTAAACCACCAAAGCCACAATCCCACGTTGGCGCAATGCGTAGGGTTTTTTCAGGGTCACGGCGCAAGTACCAATAACATACGCAACCTGCCATCACCGCACCGATTAACACCAGCAACGGCGAATACGAAGCCTGTTCAGTCGAACTAGCGATAGGTGTAATCCATAACCAACTCAGTGCGTTATCATTCGGCAAGGTTTGGGCTAATAGCTGACCTGACACACGATTGATTAAGCTGATAATTACACTGGGGAAAATGCCTACCAAAAAACACAGCCCTGCTAAGAGATAGGTAGCCGCTAACATGCCTTTATCTTTGACTTCGTGGGCTTTTTCACTATGACGTGAACGAGGAACGCCCAAAAACGTTAAGCCGAATACTTTGACAAAACACGCGGCAGCTAATGCGGCGGTCAATGCTAACGCAGCGGCGGAAACAGGAATCAAACTGCGTAATACGCCATTATCCAACACATCGACTTGCAAGGCGGTTTGAAACGCCAACCATTCGGAGACAAAGCCGTTAAACAACGGCAAGGATGAAATACTCATACAACCGATTAAAAATACCACGCTGGTTTGCGGCATTTTTTTAATCAAGCCGCCCAACATATCAATATTGAGTTCATGAGTTTGCTGATGAATCATACCCGCGCCCAAAAACAATAAATTCTTGAATAGCGCGTGATTGAAGGCATGAAATAACGCGGCTAAAAAGCCTAGTGCGGCTAATTCTGGATGTCCGTTATCGAGAAAAATCATAGCCAAGCCCAACACCATAAAGATGATGCCGATATTTTCGACTGAACTATAAGCTAACAAGCGTTTTAAATTCGGTTGCATCATGGCGTACAAAATACCGCCTAATGCCGACAGCGTACCAATGACCAATAACACCACGCCCCATTGCCACTGCACATCTTTCAGCAAATCAAAGCAAAACCGTATCAAACCGTATAACGCCACTTTCAACATCACGCCGCTCATTAACGCCGAAATATGTGACGGTGCGACAGGATGCGCTTCAGGCAACCAGACATGAATCGGCACTATGCCCGCTTTCATACCGAAACCTAACACCGCTAAACCAAAGGCAATACTTGCCCAAGTGCTTGATAACTCAGCGTGGCGTAACGCATCAAACGTAAAGCCGTCAGAAAAACTCGCCAATACGCCAAAGCCTAAAATAATGGCTAATGCGCCTACTTCTGCCATCAATAAATACAAAAATGCCGCTCTACGATTAGCCGCGTGTTCATGTTGAAATGCCACTAAGAAGTAACTGGCAACTGACATTAACTCCCACGCAATCATGAATACAAAGGCATCATCAGCAAGTAACACCAGCAACATACCCATGACAAATAAGCCTGTGAATAAACCCAATGCGGCAAAGGGATGATCTTTTTCTTTGTAATGATGAACGTAACCCGTTCCGTATAAACTGACCGCGACAACAGCAATACCAATGATTAAAAAGAAAAACCCCGACAGCGCGTCAAAACGAATATGCCAAGGTAGCCAAGGCAAACCTAAACCGATTTGGTCAGTGAGTACCGCGCCACTCATCAGTACGCTCAAACCCGCTAGCACGGCGAATACGCCTGACAAACCGAGTAATATAAACACTGCTTGTCGTAAAAAATGAGGGTAATGGTGTTCTTCTAAACAATGGTTAATAAATGCAGAGGTATTTTTTAAATACCTCTGCTGTAGTGCTAACAGACACTGCCGCTGATTACTTAGCGAGGCTAATAAACCAGACGCAAAGCTAAATAACACTGCGCAATAGGCTAAAAATAGAATCATGATTTGTCTCAAAGGGGTGTAGGTTGAGTTGCTGTTTTTGCAACCCAACATATTCGCTGGTTTTTTTGGGTTGGCTATCGCTAACCCGACCTACAAAGACTGTTAAGAATAATTAGGCTTCGCCCGTCGTGCTGCCAACGGGTGTTCAGAAAAGCTTTCGTGGTATTCCATTCCTAAAAAATCACACGAACCACCTTGCGCTTCATAGTCGTGTTGAAAGTCGTGGAAAAACTCCATCACGGTATGATCAAGCAAATACGCATCATTGAGTTGAAACACGATGGTTTTACCTGTTGCCAAATTCGCCAGCGCGTCTTTTAGTTTCATCATATTAGAAAAAACCGCCGCGCCTTCGATGTTGACATAAATGACATCGGGGTCTTTTTGATTAATATCAAAGTGCATTTTGAATAGATTGTTGAACGTCACACCGCGCATTAAGTGAATACTTAGTTTCACTAAAATACCAATCGCTACGCCGACCAATAAATCCGTGGCAATCACGCCAATCACGGTGACAGTAAACATAAAGAACTGTTCTTTACCAATGCCCATGACTTTGGCAAATTCTTTTGGTGACGCTAAACGAAAACCTGTAAACACCAGCAATGAAGCCAATGCTGCTAACGGAATACTGTGTATCAAGCGTGGAAACAACACCACGAACAACAACAATAATGAACCGTGAAAGAAATTCGCCCAGCCTGTTTTCGCACCATTATTGACGTTAGCCGAACTACGCACGATTTCTGCAATCATCGGCAAACCGCCCACACAACCTGCGACCAAGTTACCAACACCTACGGCGGTTAAATCTTTATTTAAATTAGAATGGCGTTTGTAAGGGTCTAATTTATCCACCGCCATTGCACTCAATAAACTTTCCAAACTACCGACCAAACTGATAGTTACTACCGCTTCCCAAAATTCCACTGTGGCAAACTTAGAAAAATCGGGAAAATAAAAGCTAGACATAAAGTTTTCAGAAATCGCCACCAAAAACTTCGGTCCTATGGTTTCTTCATGATGCGGTAGAAAATGCGCATCAGGTAAAAACAAATACATGTGCTGATGTTCTAAGTCGAAATACCGCGCAAAACCGATGCCTACTAACACCACAACCAATGGCGCGGGAATCATTTTTAGCGTTTTATTTTTAATCAACGACCAAGCGATCAAAATCGCCAAACCTGAAAAACCGATAATGGCAATTTCATGATTCATATTCATGAAACTGTGTGGAATTTGCGCCATTGTAGAAAACAAACTGCCTTTTTCAGGCGTAACGCCTAACACGACATGAATTTGTTTGGTCATGATGATAATGCCGATGGCAGCTAACATCCCATGCACCACCGAGGCGGGAAAAAATGAACTCAAACGACCTGCTTTAAAGATGCCCATGAAAATTTGTATCACACTGGCAACGACAATCGCCGCTAACGTGAAACGATAACCCGCCATTGCATCACCTTCGCCCAGCGACTGCACTGCGTCATAAACAACCACGATTAAACCAGCCGCAGGACCGTTAATCGTGACGAATGAACCGCTGATACGCGACACTAATACACCGCCGATAATGGCAGTAATAATGCCCGCAGAAGGGGGAAAGCCCGAAGCCATTGAAATGCCTAAACACAAGGGCAAGGCGATAAGAAAGACTAAAAAACCCGACAGCAAATCACTACGCCAGTTTTCTTTTAAACCTGCTAAACCTGTTTTTGGTAATTCTGCAAGCGTGCTAACACTCATAACCTATCCTCATTTTGAAAAGTTGCTTAACCTGTAATGAGCAATCAGTATGCCAATCTCGCAAATAACTGTAAGTTACTGTATAAAAAAGTTATTTTTATAAAAATAACGGTATGAATAACGGATAAGGGGTTATAAGAACCGACAGGTGGTTGTTTTAAACCAGTGTGGTCGTGTGAGTGCTAGACATAGACCATAAAAATAGATAGCCTAAACGCTAGGTTATTTAGTATTGATTCGCTATTATATATCCATTCAGTATCATTTTTGGAGTAACTCGCTATGATTCATAAACACGTTCAATTTTATTTGCGTCATGTTAAAGATGATTTACCCGCAGGTCTCGTGGTCTTTTTGGTGGCGTTGCCGTTATGTTTAGGGGTTGCCTTAGCATCAGGTGCGCCGCTATTTTCTGGGCTAATCGCTGGGATGGTAGGTGGTTTAGTGGTGTCTTGGCTCAGTGGTTCGCAACTGAGTGTTTCAGGCCCTGCGGCAGGTTTAACCGTGATTGTGTTCAATGCCATTGAAACACTGGGTAGTTTTCAGGGCTTATTAACCGCCTGTGTGTTGGCGGGAATATTGCAGTTAGCCTTTGGTTATTTAAGAGCAGGTATTATCGGCGCGTTTTTTCCTGCGGCAGTGATTAAAGGCATGTTAGCGGCAATTGGTTTGATTTTAATCATTAAACAAATACCTCATGCGACAGGTTACGACACCAGCTATGAAGGTGACGAAAGTTATATGATGGAAACGGCGGAATCGAGTTTTAATGAATTATTTATTGCGTTAAACGCATTTTCATTAGGAGCGACCATTATCGCTGTGGTGGCTTTGTTGATTTTATTTGCGTGGGATTCGGCATGGATTAAACAAAAACGTTATTTACAACTGATACCCGCACCATTAATTGCTGTGGTGTGGGGTGTGACTTACAATTTTTTAGCCAACCAATACGCACCTGATTTTGCTGTCAGTAGCAAACATTTAGTGAGTTTGCCTGTTTCTGAACACGCAGGTGATTTTTTAAACAATTTCATGTTGCCTGATTTTAGTTATTTAGCGAATCCTAAGCTGTACATGGTGGCGATCACCATCGCCATTATTGCCAGTTTAGAAACTTTGTTGAGCTTAGAAGCCACCGATAAGTTAGACCCATTAAAACGCCTCGCGCCGACTGATCGGGAATTAAAAGCCCAAGGTGTGGGTAATATTATCAGCGGAATGTTGGGTGGCTTACCGATTACCGCCGTTATCGTGAGAAGTTCTGCCAATATTAATGCAGGAGGCAAGAGCAGTTTGTCGTGTTTTGTACATGGTTTGTTGTTATTGCTGAGCGTGGTATTTTTGGCACGCTTTTTAAACACTATTCCATTGTCTTGTCTATCGGCTATTTTGCTACATACAGGTTACAAACTGGCTAAACCTACGTTGTTTAAAGAACACTATAAAAAAGGTATGAGCCAGTTTTTACCGTTTGTGATTACCGTCACTGCCATTTTAGTCACTGACCTATTAATGGGTATCGCCATTGGTCTTGCGATTGGTTTGGTGTTTGTTATGCGGGCTAATTATCATGCTTCTATTACCCTGACACAGGATGGTTCACATTATGTGTTAGCGTTTCATAAAGACGTGTCGTTTTTAAATAAAGCCTTGCTGCGTAAATTCATTCTGCATATTCAAGCTAACAGCACTGTTGTGATTGATGCCAGCAAAGCCAAGTTTATCGACCACGATATTTTGGAAACGGTAGATGATTTTATCGAGACCGCACCCGATGATGATATTCGGATTGAAATTATCGACTTGTATGGCAAAGAAGCTATTAAAGCAGACCATCAAGCGTTAATCGTGTTAAAAGAAAGACTCCATTCTTCTTAAGAGAACCTTCGTAATGCGTAACAATGAACTATTAGCCAATTTAAAATACGACTTACCTGCGGGTATCGTGGTGTTTTTGGTCTCCATTCCGATGTCGTTAGGTATTGCCTTAGCGTCTGGTATGCCGTTATTTTCAGGTTTAATCACGGGCATTATCGGTGGTCTGATTGTCGCACCATTAAGCAGTACACAATTAGCTATCAGTGGCACGGCGGCGGGTTTGTCAGTATTAGTATTAAGCAGCATCGAACAGCTAGGGTTGGATGGTTTTTTATTGGCGTTAGTGATTGCGGGCGGCTTACAAATTGTATTAGGTTTGCTCAGAGCGGGGGTAATTGCCCATTATTTTCCTTCCTCAGTGATTAACGGTATGTTGTCAGGCATCGGACTTATTTTATTTTTGAAACAAATTCCTCATGCTTTAGGTTATGACAGTGACTACGAAGGTGATTTTAATTTTTTTCAGGCAGATCATTATTCGTCATTCTCTGAATTAATCAATGCGGTGGAGTTTATTTCGCCAACGGCGGTGGTCATTGCGTTAATTTCATTAACGGTGCTGATTATTTGGGAGCAACCGCGTGTTAAAAACTTGCGTCCCGTTGAGCAATATCAAGGCGTATTGTTAGTGGTGGTGTTAGGCGCGTTTTGCAATCAAGGCTTGTTACAGTTCGCACCTGAATTGGCTTTAAAGGATAGTCATTTGGTGGCGATTCCAATTTTTACCGATTTTTCCGATGTATTAGTGCAATTACATCATCCCGATTTTTCCCAATTAAACCAAAGCAACATTTATTTTGTCGCACTTACACTGGCTTTAGTAGCGAGTTTAGAAACCTTGGTATGTGTTGAAGCGGTGGATAAACTCGATCCCTATCGTCGTCGCAGTTCCACGCATAGAGAATTAATAGCACAGGGCTTAGGCAATATGGCGTGTGGTTTAATTGGTGGACTGCCGCTCACGCAAGTCATCGTGCGTAGCTCTATTAACATTCAAGAAGGGGCGCGAACAAAAGCCGCAGGTTTTATTCAAGGGTTATTGATATTGCTAGCGGTCAAATTTATAGCTGTTTGGTTAAATGAAATTCCGTTAGCCACCTTAGCCAGTGTGTTGTTAGTGGTGAGTTATAAACTGATTAATCCTGCTATGTTTAGAACCATGTACCAAGCGGGTTTGTATCACTTCATTCCATTTTGCGTCACCATTTTAGGTTTAGTGTTGACCGATTTATTGACAGGTATACTCATCGGTTTAGGCACTGCCTCTATCGCCATTTTGTTAGAAAATTATAAAAGTGCCTCGTATTTTCGTGAAGCAGTCATTGGTAATAAAACCTTTTTTCGTTTGTCCGAACACGTTTCATTTTTAAACAAAGCTAATATTAAATACACCTTGGATAATGTCCCCGCCAATAGCGACGTAGTGATTGATGCCACGCGCTGTAAATACATAGATTACGATGTTTACGAAATTATTGATAATTTTAAACAAGAAGCGCGGTTAAAAAATATCACTCTGACCTTGGAAAATATGCGTGGTTTTGGTCAATTGCAACCGATTGAAAAAGTGCGTAGCCAAACTTATGACAGCCAACAATCTTTAACACCCGCTGAAGTGTTAGCAATTTTAAAACACGGTAATGAACACTTTATCAACAACCTTGAAGCTAATCGTAATTTATTAGAACAAGTCAACGACACCCAACAAGGGCAGTTTCCGATTGCTATGATTTTAAGTTGTATGGATTCGCGTACTTCGGTGGAATTGATTTTCGACTTAGGTTTAGGCGATGCGTTCAGCGTGCGTGTGGCAGGGAATATCATCAATGACGATATTTTGGGCAGTATGGAATATGCCTGCAAAGTGGCGGGTTCTAAACTCATTGTCGTATTAGGGCATAGCCATTGCGGCGCGATAAAAGGTGCGTGTGCCGATGTTAAACTAGACCACCTGACAGGTCTATTGGCTAAAATTCAACCTGCCATTACCGCCGTAACAAAACAAGGCGAATGTACTCACGAGCATTTGGTTGAACAAGTCGCAGAACAAAATGTGTTACTCAGCGTTGCTCAAATCAGAGAACGGAGTGCGGTGTTAGAAACCCTAATTCAATCGGGTGACATCGGTATTATAGGCGGTATGTACGATGTGGAAACAGGACGAGTCGCGTTTTTTAATCCCAGTTGGTAGGCTACACAATGCGTAGCCTGCACGTTTCGGGTATAATTACCGACATTTTTAACTCAAGGTAAAGACCTCATGTCAGATATTAACAAAGTAGTATTAGCCTATTCAGGTGGCTTGGATACGTCGATTATTCTTAAATGGTTACAAGATGTGTATCAGTGCGAAGTGGTCACATTTACTGCCGATTTGGGGCAACGCGAAGAAATTGAACCCGCTCGCGCCAAAGCACAAGCAATGGGTATTAAAGAAATTTATATCGAAGATGTACGCGAAGAATTTGCCCGTGATTTCGTATTCCCGATGTTTCGCGCTAACACCATTTATGAAGGTGAATATTTATTAGGCACATCAATTGCGCGTCCGTTAATCGCTAAACGCTTAATTGAAATTGCTAATGAAACGGGTGCGAAAGCTATTTCACATGGCGCGACGGGCAAAGGCAACGACCAAGTACGTTTTGAATTAGGCGCGTATGCACTACGTCCTGATATTCAGATTATCGCACCGTGGCGCGAATGGGATTTAACCTCACGCCAATCATTGCTGGATTATGCAGAAAAACACGGCATTCCTGTGGAGATGAAACACGGTAAAACCTCACCATATTCAATGGATGCCAATTTATTGCATATTTCTTATGAAGGTCGCGTGTTAGAAGACCCTTGGGCAGAACCAGAAGAAGCGATGTGGCGTTGGTCAGTTTCACCTGAAAACGCGCCAGATGTAGCAACCTATATTGAATTAACCTATCAACAAGGCGACATCGTAGCCATTGATGGCGTGGCTTGTTCACCTGCAACTGTGATGGAACAATTGAACAAAATCGCGGGTGCAAATGGTATCGGACGTTTAGACATCGTAGAAAACCGTTATGTTGGCATGAAATCACGCGGCTGTTATGAAACGCCAGCGGGAACAGTGATGCTAAAAGCCCATCGTGCTATTGAATCTTTAACTTTAGATAGAGAAGTTGCACATTTAAAAGATGAGTTAATGCCCCGTTATGCGTCGTTGATTTATAACGGTTACTGGTGGAGTCCAGAGCGTGAAATGTTGCAAACCATGATTAATGCCTCACAAGCCAACGTTAATGGTAAAGTGCGTTTGAAATTGTACAAAGGTAACGTCATCGTGGTGGGTCGTGAATCAAGCACTGACAGTTTATTTGATGAAAGCATTGCGACGTTTGAAGAAGATGCAGGTGCTTACAATCAAAAAGACGCAGCAGGCTTTATTAAATTGAATGCCTTAAGAATGCGTATTGCTGCCGCTAAGCGTTTGAAATAAGGCAGTAAAAAACCAAAGGACAAATGGTATTAAACTTGTATAATTGCCCGTTAGCTAGGTCTACATAATAATAACTATTTGTCCAATTGGGTGTTTTTTGCCCAGTTTGCGAGGAAACCCATAATGAGCGATACACACGAAAAAAAATCGAAGCTAGTTGTTCTGCAAACGATACCGCCTCATCAGAGCTTGGTTAAAGCAAACCGATGGTTATTAGCGGCGGTTTTTTTTCTGATGTCAGTCATTGTTATCGGGGGCTGGTTATTATTTCCGCGTGAGGATTTAACAGCTTATCAACAAGTCGCCAGTACTCAAGCGTATGCTGATCAAATGAATCCCGTGTTGTCTGCTGAGGTGAATACCTTAAAAGGACAATTTGTTGGTTTAGTCAGTGGCTCAATCGAAAGTAAACTCAGAACATTGGAAGAAAGTGTGCGTTTAGGAGCTGCATCTGATTCGTTGATGACGATTGAAGAATTGCGTAGTGATATTAAAACCTTACGCGTTTCTTCGGCTACGCCTAATAATGGCAAAGTGACACCACCTAATGCGCAGTTAATGGAAGAAATGTCGGAATTAAAAAAGCTGGTGTATTTGAGTCTGGCTTCTTGTGGTTTGATGTTGGCGGCAGTTGCAGGCGTGTGGATTAAAAACCGCCATCGTTTGCCTTATAAAGAAATTATTACCCGTTACCTGCATAAAGATTAATCGTTTCTTTGTGTAACGCCTATGAAAAAGCCGCTCCAATAAATTGGAGCGGCTTTTTTTGCGCGAATAAATCTAATGAATTATTTAGATTTCAAATAAGTATAGATAGCATCAACTGCTTGATCTTCACCGTAGCCCGCTTTTTTAACAGCAGCGACTTCCATGATTTGTTCGATTGCTTTAGGCATACCGTTTTTGCCTTCTTTCAACACTTTTTCAAAAGTAGCTCTGTCTAATTTGCCATCTTTAATCAGCTCAGCCAATTGTGGATTTGATTTGATGTCATGGCAAGAGCCACAGCCACGACCGAAAGCACGTTCATAAATTTTTTGACCAATGTCAGTTTGTTCGTCAGCAAATACTGAACCGCTTAATGTAACTAACATAACGCCTGCTAATACGGCTAATGATTTTTTCATATTGACCTCTCTCTAATGATAAAAAAGAACCTACGCTCTTTTATGTGAAAATTATTTTTTTAAGCCAGCAAAGAATAGGTAATTTAACAGCAAAATTCAATTGTTTTATTCATTTCGGCACAAGGATTCTGTAAAAAATTGGGTGTATCGTAAAACCGTTGCAATGCAGACTTCATCATATCATTCATATTTATTAAGCTAAACTGATTGCTCAAACCAATTCAGGCGTTCATGCAGCGTGACTACTGTACCAATAATAATCAGAGTGGGTGGTTTAATATTCAGTTCGGCAACCTGCGCGGGCAAGCTAGCTAAGGTGCCGATAATAACACGTTGATTATGGGTTGTACCTTGCTGTACTAAGGCAATCGGTAAGTTTTCAGGGCTGCCGTGGGCAATTAACGATTGGCAAATTTTTTCAAGACCCACCAGCCCCATATAAATGACGATAGTTTGATTAGGTGCGGCAAGTTGTGTCCAGTTCAAATGCACAGAATCATCTTTGAGATGACCTGTTACAAAGGTACAGGATTGGGCGTGATCTCTATGGGTAAGGGGAATGCCTGCATACGTTGCGCAACCTGACGCGGCAGTAATACCTGGTACGACTTGAAAATGAATGTCTTGCTGCATGAGCGTTTCAATTTCTTCACCACCGCGTCCAAAAATAAATGGATCGCCACCTTTTAATCGTGCCACGCGTTTGCCTGCTTTGGCTAAATCGGCTAGTAAGGTGTTAATGGATTCTTGTGGTAAAGCATGATTGCTACGTTGTTTACCAACATATATTCTTTCTGAGTCACGCCGTGCTAAATCTAAAATTTCAGGTGAAACCAATCTATCGTAAACTACGACATCGGCTTGTTGTAATAAACGCAAGGCACGGAAAGTCAGTAGGTCGGCCGCACCTGGTCCTGCGCCAATGAGATATACTTCTCCAGCAGGTGGGGTATTTTCTGCGTCAATGAGTTTTTGTTGTAATTGTTGCTTAGCTTGTTTGGTTTTGCCCGCAAAAACCAGTTCGGCAATATCACCTTGAAACACTTGTTCCCAGAAGATTCGGCGGTGTCGAGGATGGGTAATGTGTTGCTTCACGGCGTTTCTAAATTGACTCGCTAGCATGGCTAATTGTCCGTAACTGGGCGGAATGATGCTTTCTATTTTTGCTCTCAGTAAGCGAGCTAAAACAGGGGCTGCACCACCTGAAGACACGGCAACAGTCAGTGGTGCGCGGTCGATAATAGCAGGCACAATAAAACTACACAGTTCGGGATTATCAACGACGTTTACCAAAATTTTTTGTTGTTCAGCAATTTGGGCAACTAGGCGATTGGTTGCCTCGTCATTGGTTGCAGAAATAACCAGTCTGAAATCACTGAGGTCTTCAGGCGCAAATGACTTTTGTAGTAAAGTTAGTGCATGAGTTACCTGCATATTGGCAACGGTGGGGCTTATTTCTTTAGCGATTACAGTGATTTTTGCACCTGCACGCGCTAAGCAGTCAATTTTTCGGGCAGCAATTTCACCCGCGCCGACAACCAGACACTTGTGTGCTTTAAGGTTTACAAAAACAGGAAAATAATCCATTTTGTTTCGATGATGCGTGGATTTGATAGGGAATGGTATTATAAGCACTCTACATTTGAATTGAGAGTGTTAAAATTAAATAATGATTGAATTTAATATAGAAGTAGATGCCAGTGGTCTACAGTGTCCCTTGCCTTTGTTACGTCTAAAAAAAGCCCTTATGCAAATGACTAGCGGCGATGTGGTAAAGGTGACTGCCACTGATCCTGCGGCACATTTAGATTTTGGTGTTTATATTGACCAATCAGGTCATCAGATGATTAAACTTATAAAACAATCAAACACACAGATTTTTTATATCAAAAAGAAATAATAGCGTATGCACAGTATCGCTAGCGTAATTAGGCAAAAAATCACCTACTGGAATTTACAATGATAAAATTTGACACCTCAGACCTTGAAATTGGCATGTATGTTTCTGCCTTGGATAGACCTTGGGTAGGAACGCCTTTTCTGTTTCAAAGCTTTCTTATTAAGAGTGAAAAACAAATTCGTCAACTTCAGGAACACTGTCGTACTGTTGAGATAGATGAGAAAAAAAGCGATCCGTCGCTTGCCAATAAGTTTTTTTTGTACAAATGTAAAACAGCTATACCGAAAGTAGAAGAAGATAGTAGAGTGATAGTGGCAACACCACGGCATGAGTCAGCGCATTCCCTTTATAAGACGACTGACAAACATTTTGAAGAAGATTTAGCTATTGCGCGTCATGTCTATAAAGCCACTACCTCCTCGCTATATACAGTATTAGATGGTCTTCGCCTTAATAAAGAAATCAATCCTGTTGAACTGAAAACCTGTGTTCATGGCGTAGTTGAGGGAGTTATGAATAACCCCAGTACTCTCGCTTTGTTTAGTAATTTAAAATCAAAACAACAAGATACGGTTCGTCATAGTCTTAATGTGTGTATTCTTAGCCTGCTTTTTGGTCGCCATCTAGGTCTTAATGAACAACAACTGTCTGATTTAGGGTATGCGGCATTACTGCATGATGTGGGGGAGATTAAAGTATCTCAAGCGGTTCTCGATAAGCACAGTAGAGGATTAACCCCTGAAGAAAAAAAAGAAATGGAAATGCACACACAATACGGTGCAGAAATATTATTAAATACGCTAGATATTCCTAGCGTAGCTATAGAGGTTGCTCGTTCGCATCATGAGCGCGTGAATGGCAAGGGCTATCCTAAGGGCTTAAGAGACAAAGAAATCAACTATTTTTCCAGACTGGTTTCAATCGTGGATGTTTATGAGATAGTGACTAATCATCCAGGTGCTACCGTGCATATTTCCTGCTCAGAAGCACTGAAATCCATTTACATGATGCGTGACAGTTTTTTTGATCGCGAACTAGTCGAAGAATTTATTAAATGTTTAGGGGTTTATCCGATTGGTAGTGTAGTTGAACTCAATAACGGTGAAATCGCCATCGTTATCAGTACCAAGCCAGGTAAACATTTGTTACCTACTATTATGGTTGTTAAAGATAATAAAGGTTTACTTTATCAGCCGCAGGTTGTCAATTTGGAGCATTTTAAAGAAACTGATGGCTTGTCAAAACTTTACATTACCAAGGTGGTTGATCCTGATTCTGTGGGTATAGACTTGAGTGATTATATTATTAGAGAAGCAGGTATGGGGAGGTAGTTTCCCCGTATAACTTTTGGACTCTCCATTTATTCGCTAGGCTGATTTGTTTTTGGATTTTTTCCACTACTACCGTAGATGGTAATCGGTTCATTGCCACCGCGTACTTTATGCGCTCCTAGACTAGCAAAGTTTTTACGCATATCGTTGGAAAGCCATTTATAAGCATTTTGTGAAAGAATAATGCTGTAACCTAGCCGTTTACTCAAGCTTTCTAATCGACTGGCTTTATTCACCGCATCACCGATAATAGTATATTCATAACGCTCTTCAGAGCCAATCGTGCCACCTATGACGGAGCCAAAATCAATGCCAACACCTGATTCTGGGTGCATGGCATTGGGCATATAGAAATCAGTACTGTGTTTGATGATTGCCAAGCTGGCGTTTACGGCATCTTCGACTGGATTGTCATCACTTTCTAATCCAAAAATAGCTAACACAGCATCGCCCATAAATTTATTAATGATACCGTTGTGTTCACTGATAACACTGCTAATATCCGAAAAGTAGATATTCAGAAACATAATAATTTCTTCTGCTGAAGCGGACTCACCCAAGCTAGTAAATCCGCGTAAATCGCAGAACAGAATCGCTACATTATACATTTGCCCTTGTTTGAGTATCTGCTCATCGGTATTAAGTAGCTTATTCATGATATTAGCACCGACGCTTTTTTCCAGTGTGCGATAGAGACGGTCTCTATCCCGCAAACGCTCAATCATGGCATTATGGTAACTTGCTAATAATGCTAATTCATCATCACTGACTGTGGGTATCAGTACATCAAATCGACCCTCTTCAATGCGGCTTAAAGCTTTGACTTGCAGTCCTACGACATAAATAAAGTTACGGTTGTACAAATAGAGCAAATAGAAAGATAAACTGATAACAGCAACGCTGATAAATAATAGTCCGAGAAAATCCTGTTTGTCGGACTGTAAGCCATGCGCTAACCATGCTAAGCTGAAAATTAATAAATTAACGGCTAACAATGTCAGCAGAAAGTAACGTAATTTAAGTCCAGCTGGCACGATTTGGGTAATGTTTTTTGGTTCGTTACCTTGATAACTTTTGATATGTTCGCATTCCACTTCTAGTGAAATACCAAGGGCTATATAAAAGCCAATACTGATAATAGCCACAACGGCTTTGCCAACAAAAATTAGCGGATGATTGAGTAAGTATGCCTCAATGAGTGTGACAACTAAAGCGGTAAATAGATAAGGTGATAAATCAAAGATAAGTTGTTGCGTTTGATTTTTTATAAAAGATAATGTGTGAATCCAGACGGGACGCTTGAATCTAAACATAGCCCCCGCTGCAACAAGGCATAAGCCAGCGGTACCAATAACGGGGAAAATTTCCCAGAATGCCTTTACGTTTAAGCTAATCATTAAGTAGGACATGATGATCAGCAAGCCCAGCAAATGATATTCAAAAACAACTTTTTTATTTATCAGTGAGGTAGGCTTGCTCATAGTCTGCGGCAGTATTTTAGTCTAAGTGATACACAATGTCAGCTAACGATTATAGGTAGCAACTGTTAATATTTTAATGGATTAAATAGTAGATTGCTTCAATAGTTACCCAAAACTTGGTTATATTGAGCGTATCCACCTAACAAGTACACAAAAATTCATGAATAAGAAAAAATCAGCTAGTAAACTTTCGTCCCTTTTCTATTAAGGATGAATTGAGTTATGAAAAATACCAACAGTTCATCAAAGTACAAAGATACCAGATTGCGATTTTAAAGAAAGCGGATTGTAAAAATAAAAATATGAATACGCTGGGGATTTCAGCGTCATTCTATTGAACTATGCACACCCAGAGATAGCACACCATGATGTTACAAAACGAATTTGTTAATTGGTTTAGGGCTTCGTCGCCTTATATCCACGCTCACCGTCATAAAACCTTTGTCATTTCTTTTGGTGGTGAAGCGGTATTAGACGCAGGTTTTGAACATCATGTGCAGGATTTTGCCTTGCTCAGTAGTTTAGGTATTCGCTTGGTGTTAGTGCATGGCATACGTCCACAAATTGACCAACGGCTGGCTAAACTTAATGCGCCCGCACTGTTTCACAATAATTTACGCATTACTGACGACTTGGCGTTGCAATGTGTCAAAGAAGCCGCAGGCTTAGTACGCGTAGATTGTGAAGCGTTATTATCAATGGGCTTGGCAAATTCGCCGATGGCAGGGTGTAGTCTTAAAGTAGCGTCTGGCAATTTTGTCACCGCCAAACCGATTGGTGTCATTGATGGCATTGATTATTGCCACACAGGCGAAGTACGCCGTATTGATAGTAGCGCGATTCACGCTCAACTGGATCAAAATAATGTGGTATTAATTTCGCCTATCGGTTATTCGCCCAGTGGTGAGGTGTTTAACTTATCCGCTGAACAAGTCGCTACGGCGGTGGCGATTGCCTTAAAAGCTGAAAAGTTAGTGTTATTAACTGAACAACCGTGTTGCAATCCTGCTAATGCTCAGCCTGTTCAACAAATGACTACTATCGAAGCTGAGACCTTTTTACAGCAACATCCCGACATTGATAACACCATTCGCTTATCACTGAAAGCTGCTATTCAAAGCTGCCAAGCAGGCATTGAACGCGTACATTTGATTAATCGAGCTATGAATGGCGCGTTATTGTTGGAACTGTTTAGCCGTGATGGAGTTGGCACATTAATTAGCTCAACGGCTTACGAAGAGTTACGCCCTGCGACATTAAGCGACATCGGCGGTATTTTGGAACTGATTAAGCCCTTAGAGCAGCAAGGCATCTTGGCTAAGCGTTCTCGTGAAAAAATTGAAATGGAACACACCGATTATATTGTGCTGGAAAGAGACGGGCTGATTATTGCCTGTATCGCCTTACATGCCAATGTCGAGTGTGGGTTTGGTGCGATAGCCTGTCTTGCCGTTCATGCTGATTATCGAGGTGCGGCGCGGGGTAATCGTTTGTTAGAAGCGGCGTATCAAAAAGCCCAGCAGTTACATCTTAAAACCCTATTCGTATTATCAACACAAACCATGCACTGGTTCATCGAGCGGGGATTTTTATTATCAGAGTTTAACGCGCTTCCTGAACCACTCAAGGTGCTATACAATCCACAAAGAAACTCTAAAATTCTTTGCAAACACCTTGAGTAGCTCATTGTTATGATTGAAAATCAAGCTCATCTATCCATATTGCAAATAACCGATATGCACATTTTGCGTAGTCCAGGTGAAACCTTGGTGGGCATCGATACGGAGCATTATTTTCATGCTGTTCTTGAACTGGCTTTTTCAGAATACCCGCATTTTGATTTGGTATTAGTCACAGGCGATTTAGCACAAAATGCTTGTCAAGCAAGCTACCAGCGCATTTTAAATCGCCTTGAAGCTTACCATACACCTTGTATTTGTTTACCAGGTAATCATGATAATTTTGCACTGATGCAACAAATTTTAAACACCGAAAACGTGACTTGTCGCAAACAAACACTATTGGGAAATTGGCAGATTATTTGTTTAAACAGCCAGATAATAGGCTCGGCAGGGGGGCGGTTATCAAAGGACGAATTATTATTGCTTAAACAGTGTTTAAGCGATTATCCCACGCATCACGCACTAATTGCGGTACATCATCATTGTTTAGCTACCAACAGTGCGTGGATGGATACCATGACCATTGAAAATCATGATGAATTCCTATCCATCATACAACAATACCCTCAAGTCAAAGTCATCACGACAGGGCATATTCATCAACTCATGGATACTATGGTTGCGTCAGTGCGCGTGTTAGGCACACCGTCAACCTGCTTTCAGTTTACACCTAAAAGTCAAAAGTTCGGTATCGACACGACTGCGCCAGGTTATCGCGTCATTGAACTGTATAAAGATGGTCAAATTGAATCGACCATCACTCGATTATCTGAGCCATTAACTGGCTTGCAAAACAACACTAAGGGCTATTAACTTGTTTTTGTGTTTTAGTATCCACTGTTGTCTTAGGCATTAAAATAGTGCCTAATTCAGTCATGGCTTTCTGGTAAACCTTGCGCTTAAAATAAACCACATTATTGAGTGGTTCCCAATAATCCACCCAACGCCAGCTATCAAATTCGGGTTTACTGCAATGATCAAAACACACCGCTGAATCACTGGTCAGCAAACGTAACATAAACCAAATCTGCTTTTGCCCGATACACAAGGGGTGAGAATTTTTACGAATATAACGTTCGGGCAATTGATACCTTAGCCAATAACGCGTACGCCCAAGAATTTGTACATGCTGCTGTTGCAAGCCTGTTTCTTCCCACAATTCTCGATACATCGCAGTTTCAGGGTCTTCATCGTCATTGATACCGCCTTGCGGAAATTGCCAAGCGTCCATACCCATCCGTTTTGCCCAAAACACACGACCCTCGTTATTGCAAAGGATGATGCCCACATTTGGCCTGTATCCTTTAGAGTCTATCATGTTAAAACCTGTCATTTACCTTTCCTATCGCCCAATCTTGCATATAATGCCGTTGCGATGATAGTGTGGGTAGTTTGTAATTGTCGCCATTGTTCCACAAAAAAACATTAGATACCATAGGGCGTAACGCTTTTAATTACTTCAAATAGGATTCACAATGAGTTTAGCGATTTTTGATTTAGATAATACCTTGATAGCTGATGACAGCGACTATTTGTGGGGTCAATTTCTTGTCGATCAAGGCATCGTCGATAAAGCACAATACGAACACGCCAACGCCAAATTTTATGATGATTATCGACAAGGTACGCTTGATATTGTTGAATTTCTGAATTTCTCTTTGCAACCTTTAGCCGATAATTCGCCCGAACAACTTTATCAATGGCGTGTGCAATTTATTGAAGAAATCATTAAGCCGATACTCTTAAAGCCTGCTCAACAACTGGTTGATAAACACAAAGACCGAGGTGATACTTTATTGGTCATTACAGCCACCAATCGTTTTGTCACCGAGCCGATTGTAAAGTTGTATGGCATAGACAATTTACTCGCTACTACCCCCGAATTTATCAATGGTCGATATACTGGCGGATTTACAGGCGTGCCGTGTTTTCGTGAAGGCAAAGTGACATTATTAGAAGAGTGGCTAAAAAATTCCACACATACGTTAGAAGGCAGTTGGTTTTACAGTGATTCGCACAACGATTTGCCACTACTTAACTTAGTGGATCATCCTATTGCCGTTGATCCTGATGAAAAATTAGCGACCGCCGCCCAACAAGCCAGCTGGTCAATTATTAGCTTAAGAGATAATCACTGTCCAATAGATCATTTTCATAAGTAATAGGCGACAGAGTTGTATAGGGGATGTAAAAAATGGGGCTAGTTAACTGCCCCACTTTTTAATATAAGCATCATATTTAGCACGCCAGTGGGCTGTACCAAACGCACCGCCACTTTGATGGGTTAGACAAATCGACCACGTTCCAAGACGTAATCCGTGTTGTCTGGCATTACGACAAAAATCCATGTCATACAGATGAAAATCAAATTGTGGATCAAAAAATACCCCGTTTTTTATCAGCACCTGTTTTTTAGCGGCGAGAAAAACCCCATCCAATAATTCACACTCGGCAGGGACAGTACCAAAAAAAGAAATTGAACCAAAGGCAGATTGTCCGTGTGCCACTGCGCCAGTCAGATTAACTTTATCATCCCAAGTAAAACTGGTATTTATGAACGGCCACGCAGGTTGAAAGGGTACTTTACGTCGATTACCAGCAACACCAAGCACATCATAGACTTGCAATCCTTCGATAATACGATCGACAAAAAAATAATCATCAATCCACACATCATCATGAATAAAAACCAATATGTCATCACTCGCTTCAGCCGATATGCGAGCGTTATAAATATCTGAAAGCCCGCGTCGATTTTCAAAAGCAACTCTCGGAATCCAGCGATCATCGTATTCTAAGCGACGCAGGGAAAGACCCAGAGCGGAGTTATCCCAAAATTCGTTTTCTGATAATCTTGTTGCGGTAATGATTTTAATCATAGAGAGAGCCCTGTCGTTTGTTCGATTTGATTTAACTTACACGTTCGCAGTGCTGTTGTATGAGCTGATATACGCAGCCCATCCCACAATCCAAATCAATCCAGATTATCAGTTACCGCGCCTAAAGAAGCTGAATTAACTAACTTGGCATATTTAGCCAATACGCCACGCGTGTAACGCGGTGCGGGTTGTTGCCATTTTTCTAAACGACGTGCAATCTCATGTTCATTGATATGCAGTTTTAATTCATTGTTTTCCGCATCAATAGTGATAGTGTCGCTATTTTGTACGATGGCTAATGCACCGCCAACAAAAGCTTCTGGCGTAATGTGTCCAACTACAAAACCATGCGTACCGCCAGAAAAACGTCCATCGGTAATTAAGGCAACTTCTTTACCTAAACCTTTACCCATAATCGCAGAAGTAGGTGACAGCATTTCGCGCATACCAGGTCCGCCTTTGGGTCCTTCGTAACGAATAACAATCACATCACCTTTCACAATATCGCCGTTAAGAATGGCTTTTAAGGCTTGTTCTTCAGCATCAAAAACTTTGGCTGTACCCGTAAAACACAAGCCTTCTTTGCCTGTAATTTTTGCTACCGCGCCGCCTACTGCTAAGTTACCGTATAGCACGACTAGATGGCTGTCTTTTTTAATCGGATGGGCAAAGTCATGAATGATGTCTTGTTCACTGGGATATGAGGCGACTTCGGCTAGGTTTTCTGCCAAGGTTTTGCCTGTTACAGTCAAACAATCGCCGTGTAACAAGCCTTTGTCTAACAGCATTTTCATCAGCGGTTGAATACCGCCAATTTCCACCAATTCTGCCATTGAATACTGACCGCTCGGTTTTAAGTCGGCTAACATCGGGACGTGTTTACCGATGCGGGTAAAATCATCCAAGGTGATATCGACTTTAGCGGCGTTTGCCATTGCTAAGATATGCAGTACTGCATTGGTTGAACCGCCTAACGAGATGACTACGGTGATCGCATTTTCAAAGGCTTTCTTAGTCATAATGTCGCTAGGTTTAATGTCTTTTTTCAGCAACTCTAAAACTGCCGCGCCTGCACGTTCACAATCTTTTTGTTTGTCTTCTGAGATTGCGGCTTGCGCGGAGCTGTTGGGTAAACTCATACCCAATGCTTCAATCGCCGATGCCATAGTATTGGCTGTGTACATACCGCCACAAGAACCTGCTCCAGGAATGGCTTTGGCTTCAATTGCCGCCAGTTCTGCATCATCAATTTTGTTATTAGCGCGTGCGCCAACGGCTTCAAATACTGACACCACATCGAGTTTTTTGTTGTTATGGCAACCTGACAGTATCGTGCCGCCATAAACAAAAATCGCAGGACGATTTAAGCGTGAAATCGCAATCATGCAGCCTGGCATATTTTTATCACAGCCACCTATAGCGACCACGCCATCAAAGCCTTGGCAACCGACAACTGTTTCAATGGAATCGGCGATGACTTCACGCGAGACCAGCGAATATTTCATGCCTTCGGTACCCATAGAGATACCATCGGAAATAGTGATGGTGTTGAAAACGACGGCTTTACCATTGGCTTGATTAACACCGACAGCAGCCTGATCTGCCAATTTGTTAATGTGCATATTGCACGGTGTCACCATACTCCATGTGGAAGCAATACCGATTTGTGGTTTTTTAAAATCGTCGTTACTAAAACCGACCGCGTGTAACATGGCTCGACTCGGTGCGCGTTCCATGCCGTCTACGACTAAAGAAGAAAAGTGGCGGGGGTTGTGGTCGTCTGTATGGGACATAATGTATTCTCGTTGATTAATTCGTTTGTTGGTCTTTGTCCACGAAAAACACGAAAAATTTATGTGAGTTTGGGGTGCTGTATGAACCTCAACCTACAAATTAGTGTTTTTTGTGGACATGAAAAATTCTTAATAAGTATCCCAACCGCTTTTACGTCGCCAGCTAAGTTTAGGGAGTATAAAGCCTAAGAAGATACCGATAATTACTAACGCGCCGCCGTATAACAGCCAGTCTTGTTTGGTGGTGTCTTTTAATGCCTGATTTTCTAGTTTGAGTTGCTCTAAATCACGCTCGCCGTTGACCACACGTTCTTGCAGTAAATCGTGTTCTTCTTTTAACTGCACGGCGTTTGCCGCTGTGATTTTTATTTCATTAAGTTCACGGCTAAGTTGATCGCGTTCGGTCGCTAAGGATTTTTCTAGCGATGTACCTGGAGTGATTGCTTCGGTTGCCTTTGCTAACTGCTCTTTCAGAGTGCTAATTTCATTTTGTAACAGGGCTAGATTTTTACTCGCGGTGTCTTTAGCATCCTGTTCAGGCGGTTCTTTTTTGGTGTATTTGGTTTTAATATAACCTTCAGTTCCGTCAATCAAGCGTACTTTGATAAAGCCATTTTTAAGTGGCTCACCAACAACTGTTACTGAGGTTCCAGTTGGTAATACTCTGGTCACAGGACCATAACTACTTGCCGCGCTTCTGAGGGCTAAATTGGTGTCGTCAGCGATATAAAGTATATCGGCTTGTGCTGAACCAAACGTGATAAGTAAGATAAAAAACGCAAGATATATTTTTTTCACTGGTCTCTCGGTGGTTAATAATCTGTTGATAACAAGGTGGGTGTTATTTTTTACGAAGCAAAAATTCTAACAAGGCTTTTTGTGCGTGTAGACGGTTTTCAGCTTCTGGAAAAACGACACTTTGTATACCATCAATAACGTCGCTACTGACTTCTTCACCACGATGTGCAGGCAAACAGTGCATAAACAGGGCATCTTGGTTAGCGGCTTGCATTACCTTAGCATTCACTTGATAGTCTTTAAAGGCTATTTCACGTTGTTGTTGTTCTTCTTCTTGCCCCATGCTTGCCCAGACATCGGTGACAATTAAATCAGCACCTGTTGCGGCAGCTATGGACGTGTTAAAAAATTTAACACGTTCGCCCGCCGCTGCAACGATTGCCGCATCAGGCATATAACCCGCTGGACTGGCAATATGTAGCGTAAAGTCAAGTACGGTAGCGGCATGAATATAAGAATGACACATATTATTGCCATCACCAATCCACGTTACAATTTTGCCTTGAATATCACCGCGTTGTTCAAAATAGGTTTGCATGTCGGCAAGTAGTTGGCAGGGATGTTGTTCGTCCGTTAAGCCGTTAATGACAGGCACGCGAGAATATTGAGCAAATGTGGTCACAGTTTCATGGCTGTTGGTTCTTAGCATGATGCAATCGACCATACTAGAGATGACTTTAGCACTGTCTTGTAACGGTTCGCCACGTCCTAATTGAGTGTCGCGTGGTGATAAAAATAACGCACTGCCACCAAAATGACTCATACCTGCTTCAAAGGAAATGCGTGTCCGCGTTGATGATTTTTCAAAAATCATCGCTAACACTTGACCTTTTAACGGTTGATAATCGGGATTACGGTGGTTTTTAAGTTCAATAGCGCGGTGAATTAAGCCACGAAACTCGTCGCTAGTTAAATCAAGTAGGCTGATAAAGTGTCTTGGATTCATGATAATCTTAGTCTCTACGACTGGGTGGTGTACTCTTGAATAAGAGCCGCTAAAGTGTTCACAAGTTGTTGAATTTGCTCTGCGTCGATAACTAACGGCGGCAGCAGGCGAATGGTTTTTTCATTGGTCACATTGATTAATAACTGTTGTTGCAGAGCAAGCTGAACTAATTCTGCACACGGTTTATCGAGTTCAATGCCTATCATTAAGCCTTTATGACGCATATCAACGATATGCGGATTAGCCTGTAATTGCGCGGTCAAGCCTTCAACAATTTGTTGACCTTTTTGACTGGCTTGCGTGATTAAGTCATCTGCATCCAAGCTTGCCAATACCACTAATGCCGCACTACAGGCTAAAGGATTGCCGCCAAACGTAGAACCATGATTGCCCGCCGTTAAAATGTTTGCGGCCTTACCACGCGCTAAACACGCGCCGATAGGTACGCCGTTACCTAGGGCTTTTGCCAAGGTGCAGACATCGGGAATAATGTTGTTATGTTGGAAACATAAAAATTTGCCAGTACGACCTATGCCCGTTTGGATTTCATCCAGCATCATTAATAACTCGTGTTTATCACACAGAGCGCGAATTCGATTTAAATAATCCGCCGCTGGAATATTCACACCGCCTTCACCTTGAATCGGTTCAACTAACACTGCAACAATATTGGCATTATCAGTAATGGCTTGTTCAATGGCAGGAATATCGTTGTACGGTACGCGTATAAAGCCTTCCACTAACGGCTCAAACCCCTGTTGTACTTTGGCATTTCCAGTGGCACTCAGCGTTGCCAAGGTACGACCATGAAAACTCTTTTCCATGACGATGATGGCAGGTTTATCTATACCGCGCTCATGCCCGTATTTACGCGCCAGTTTAATCGCTGCTTCATTAGCTTCCGCGCCTGAATTACTGAAAAATACGTTATCCATCCCGCTTTTTTCAATGAGCTTATGGGCTAATTGTTCTTGGACGGCAATATTGTATAAATTAGACGTATGCAGTAGCTTTTCGCTTTGCTGACAAATCGCTGAATGCACCGCAGGATGCGCATGACCTAGATTACAAACCGCAATGCCTGATAAGGCATCCAAATAACGCGTATTATTGTCATCCCACAACCACGCACCCTGACCGCGTGCAAAGGTAACGGGTAAGCGTTGATAAGTGGGCATAATATGGCTAGTCATAACATTCGCCTGTAAACGAAAAACGGACAACAGTGTTGCCCGATAAAAAAATGTTCGATTATAGGTTTGTTGTTAGTGACAGGCAAGCGTTGGATGATAGGATTTTGAAGAATGCAGTATCAGGCTATTGAACGCCTATGCTAATTTGAAGCCAGCAAAGAAACCCACGGAGGCACTGACACCCTTGCTAGTAATACTGGATAAACGATTAACTAAAAAACTGCTGGATGATTTTGCCGCGTCTGTAGCTGCATCGGCAGCATGTTGTAACCCAGCATCATCAATGCGCACAATGCCATAATACTCACTAACAAATAGCATGACGATGATTCCACCACCGATAAATAAGGCAGTTTTCAGCATTTTTTTAGCAAAATAGCCCACTGCCATGCCAATGATAAAAGGTGCGCCGACGCTGCCCAGTAAGAAAGGCGTGGAAAACATATCATCAGATGACGCGACATTGACTGCATTATTGTTCATAAAGTTAACGATTCCGTTGTGGTAATTAATAGGTGATTCTTTAAAGAGAACGGCGATTTTAGCCTTGTTGAATAAAAAAGTGCAAAAATCACTGATTTTAAAGGTGAGCTTTAATAAGCTTTATTTCGTCGTTTGACTGTGCGGAAATAATTTTGTCATGCTGACTGTGCTATAAAATCTAATTTTGCCAAACAGGTTCAAACAAAAATAGGCGTGTTATGGAGACAAGTGAATATGGTTTTGACCCAACTTATAATTATTCATTGCAACAATTATTAGCAGTCACAACACCAACAGAACCAAAAAATTTCGATGATTTTTGGCAAATGCGTTATCAAAATGCCTTAACAATTAACCCTCATCCTCAAACCAAAATTATTAGTGAGAATGAACAGGGCTGGCGGGTCTTTGAGATTAGCTATACCTCTACCGATGCTTTTCCTATTCGCGGTTGGTTATTGTTGCCTAGCACGGGCGTGATTAAGCGTGGTTTTATTGTCGGGCATGGTTATGGCGGTCGGGACGCGCCCGATTTTCATTTGCCCTTTACTGATGCCGCGCTATTGTTTCCTTGTTTTCGTGGTTTAGGACTTAGTGCTGCGCCAAGTATTTCCTCAGAACCCTATTGGCACGTTTTACACGATATAGATCAGCGAGATCGTTACATTCTAGGTGGTTGTGTGGAAGATGTGTGGCTAGGGGTAAGTGCGTTGGTGCAGTTGTTTCCGCATTTAGCAGAGCATTTAGGCTATTTAGGGATTAGTTTTTCGGGCGGTATCGGCGCGTTGGCGTTAGCATGGGATCAGCGTATTACACGCGGTCATCTTAATCTACCTACCTTTGGTCATCATCCCTTACGCTTAAAGTTACCCACGCTCGGCAGTACGCATAGCCTACAGCAGTATTATAAAATCCATAAAAAACCAACTCTTAATGTATTGCGCTATTACGACGCGGCATTGGTAGCAAAAAGAATTGCCATACCGATACATTGCGCCTGCGCTGTCTTTGATCCTTTCGTCGCACCGCCCGCGCAGTTTGCAATCTACAACGCCTTAGCCGTAACAAAACAGCTATTCGTATTAACAGCAGGGCATCATTCATACCCTGAACAACAGCAAGAAGAGCAAAAACTACTTGCTGAACTCGAGGCTTTTTTTGCCTCTTTGTAACTAAAAGCTGTTGGGTGACGGTTATCTCCCAACCCAACCTATATCTAACCTGTATAAGCTAAGAGATTGATAGTTAAAATGAATCGAGAATATCACAAATGGTGGAGTGAGCGATTACGGCGCGATATGGAATTATTGGTATTTGGTCATGCGGGGGCAAAAGTATTGGTTTTTCCCACGCGTAGAGGACGATTTTATGAATACGAAAACATGGGTATGATAAAAACTTTACAGGACAAAATAGCAAAAGGTCATCTCCAGCTATATTGCGTTGACAGTGTGGACGAGGAAAGTTTTTATTGTGATTGGACGCATCCATCGGGTCGTATTCAACGCCATATCGCCTTTGAAGACTACATTTTGAATGAAGTATTGCCCTTTATGAATCATAAGAATCCACATGACTGTGTGATTGCTCATGGTTCTAGTCTGGGCGCGTTTCATGCAGTCAATATTGCCTTGCGTCATCCACAGTTGTTTAAAAAACTGGTCGCCTTTTCAGGGCGTTATGATCTTACTCTTGCAGTGGAATGTTTTTATGATTTACTCGATGGTTTTTATAATGACGATGTTTATTTTCATACTCCCAGCCATTTTTTGCCCAATCTTGATTGTAACTTATATTTAAGTCATTTAAGAGGCATGGATATTACGCTGACCATCGGTAATGAAGATCCATTTTTACAGAATAACCAACAATTAAGTTCCATTCTGAGTCACAAAGGCATTAATCATCAATTCGTAATATGGGATGGCAGAGCACACAGTGCCAGTTACTGGCGACGCATGGCAGCTATTTATATTTGATTATTTATATCCACGAAAAGCACAAAAGATACGAAAAAACCAATGGGTATTTTGTAAACGTGATTTTTTAAGCTATACCCATTAACCTCCCTTGTACTACATTTAAATTACAGACTTAAACTACACACTGAATCCATGCCGATGAAAAACTTTTTCGTGGTTCGTGGACATTAATTACTCTTAACATCAGCGTGTCGTTTGACACCTCTGTTAGTAAGCCTAGAATACACATTATTTATACCTTAATTCCTACTCGGAGCAATTATGACAAAGCAATACATTTATTCGTTTCACAAAGGTGATGGAAAAAACAAAGTATTACTCGGTGGTAAAGGGGCGAATCTCTGTGAGATGACCCAAATCGGTTTAAACGTACCGCCTGGCTTTGTTATTACCACCGAAGCCTGTTTGGATTATCTAGAAAACAAACAACTACCCGATGGCTTAATGGAGGAAGTCAAACAACAAATACTTGGCATAGAACAAGCCAGCGGTAAAAAATTCGGCTCGCGTGTTAAGCCGTTATTAGTCTCCGTGCGCTCAGGTTCGGCTATTTCCATGCCTGGAATGATGGACACCATCTTAAATTTAGGTTTAAACCAAGATACTCTGCAAGGTCTGATTGAAGAAACCCAAGACCCGCGTTTTGCCTATGATGCCTATCGCCGTTTTATTCAACTGTTTGGTAAAGTCGCTTTAGGCATACACGATGAAAAATTTGATGTGCATTTTGATGCTGTTAAAAAACAAGCGGGTATTAAAGCTGATGTTGCCTTAGATGCTGACCACCTGAAAGAAATCAGTGAATTATTCTTACACGTTGTGCAGGAAGAAACAGGCAAACCATTTCCTGAGGATGTGTACGAACAATTAGAACTGTCTATTAAATCGGTATTTAATTCATGGATGGGTAAACGTGCCATTGATTATCGCCGTGAATTTCATATCACGCCAAAGCAAGCAAACGGTACTGCGGTCAACGTGGTCACAATGGTATTCGGTAACATGGGCAATGACTGCGCGACAGGCGTAGGCTTTACCCGCAACCCAGGTACAGGCGAAAACGAAATGTACGGGGAATATCTGGTCAACGCTCAAGGTGAAGACGTGGTAGCAGGCATACGCACGCCAAAACCTGTCCACGAATTAGCGATAGAAATGCCAGATTTGTATGAGCAATTAGTTGAACTGCGCAACAAATTGGAAACCCATTATCACGAAGTCCAAGACTACGAATACACTATCGAACGCGGTGTGCTGTACTGCTTACAAACGCGCAACGGCAAAATGAACGCGGCGGCAATGGTCAGAACCTCTGTTGAAATGGTCGCAGAAGGGCTGATTGATAAAGAACGTGCCTTATTGCGTATCGACCCTGAATGGCTAGAACAATTACTGCATCCACAACTAGACCCCGATAATAAACACAAACCATTAGCACAAGGTCTACCTGCTTCACCAGGTGCTGCGTGTGGAAAATGCGTATTTGAAGCCGATGCTGCCGAAATCATGGGACGTGCTGGCGAAAAAGTGATTTTAGTGCGCGAAGAAACCAAACCCGAAGACATTCACGGCTTTTTTGCCTCACAAGGTATTCTAACCAGTCGTGGTGGTAAGACTTCACACGCGGCAGTAGTGGCGCGTGGCATGGGTAAAGCCTGTGTTGCGGGTGCAGAAGACATTAAAATCGACGTTAAATCGCGTTCCGCTGTGATAGGTGATACCCGTTTACGCGAGGGCGACATCATTACCATCGACGGTACGACAGGTAACATTTACTTAGGTGAAATCGCTACCATTGAACCGCGTGTGTCGGAAGAATTACACACGCTACTCGGTTGGGCAGATAGTTACGCGACGATTAAAGTTCATGCCAATGTTGATACGCCCGAACGTGCCAAAATGGCAGCCGATTACGGCGCGGCAGGCATTGGTTTATGTCGTACTGAACGGATGTTTAATGCTAAAGAACGTTTACCGTTAGTGGTGGATATGATTTTGGCAGAAGATCATGAAACGCGTACTGCTGCATTGGATAAATTATTCCCCATTCAACGCGATGACTTTGTTGAACTATTCACTGCCATGTCACCTCATGCGGTCACTGTGCGTTTACTTGATCCACCGATGCACGAATTTTTACCCAGTGAGCATCAATTGCAAGACGAAATCAACGCCTTGCAACATTATGAAACTATCGTCAGAGGTCAGCGTGTGACGCTCGATACGCTTGGAATGCAATATGACGCATTACCTACACCGTTCGATCATCTTAACGAGGAAGTCATCAACAACGCGATTGGTAAAAAACAATTGATGTTGAAAAAAGTGCTGGATTTGTACGAAGTCAATCCGATGTTAGGACACCGTGGTGTACGTTTGGGCATGAGTTACCCTGAAATTTACAAAATGCAAATTCGCTCTATCCTAGAAGCGGCAGCAATTTGTATGCAGCAAGGCATCGAAATTTCTCCTGAAATTATGGTACCGCAAGTCATCACCTCGCAAGAGTTGATACAAGTGAAAGCATTTGTTGATGAAATTGAACAAGACGTAGAAAGCCGTTACAAGCTGAAACTGAAGTTCAAATTCGGTTCGATGGTGGAAACCGTCCGCGCCTGTACACGAGCAGGAAAGTTGGCAGAAATCGCCGAGTTTTTCTCTTTCGGTACTAATGATTTAACGCAAGCTACCTTCTCATTCTCCCGCGAAGACGCTGAAAATAAATTCTTACCGTTGTATAACGAACAAGGCTTACTCAGCGACAATCCTTTTGATGTCCTAGATGTAAATGGGGTAGGGCAGTTAATGAAAATGACCGTAGAACTGGGTAGAGCCACACGCCCTGATATTAAAATCGGTATCTGCGGCGAACAAGGCGGACATCCGCAATCCATTCGTTTCTGCCACCACATCAAACTGAACTATGTCTCTTGTTCCGCGCCTCGCATACCGATTGCAAGACTTGCAGCGGCTCATGCGAAGTTGTTGGAAGACAGCTATAGTCTCGATTAAAACCACTGTAGTTACTAGTTCCCAAGCTTTAGCTTGGGAACTAGCGAACCCCTTATAATATCGGTAGTGGTAAAAATCAAAGTGATAGAGACAAATTGTATTTCCGAATGAAAAGATGGGTGACCCAAGCATGATAGTCATCGGATTTTGAAAAAGACAATGTTTTACGGGTGTAGCGAGACAAGCATTGTCGAAGGGTGTTGTGCCATCGTTCGACATGATTGGTTTGCCCAGAGTCTTTCCCAACGCTACGA
>WSSedA1B3DRAFT_1000014_pt1 | contig 46972 bp, 52 predicted proteins | sample WetSurSiteA1Bulk_FD_9468 | JGI IMG/M metagenome (IMG submission 9468)
ATCCTGCTGTCTAACTTTGATGTGTTGATTTACTCATTAGGTCTCTCTTTTATTTCTTTCGTAAAGTTTAAAAGATTTTGTCCTGTTTAGTGTAGCCACATCAGTTTTGTTTTTCCCAAAGGAACGCTGGGCAGATATAATTAACGGTTATAAAAATCGCCAGTGACACAATAATGCAATCAACACCCAATACGGCTATTTATAGTTGGAAGTCCATCTATCAAATTGCGATAGAGCATAAAAAACCACTCATTTACGCACATTTGTTGGCAATACTTGCTACGGTTGCCAGTGTGCCTGTGCCGTTGTTGATGCCGCTCTTAGTTGATGAGGTGTTGTTAAAAAAACCAAGTATCGTTGTTCATACCATCAATTTAGTCACGCCTGTTGAGTATCAATTACCTATCTTGTACATTGGGCTGGTGTTAGTAGCGAGTCTTTTGTTACGCATTGTTTCTATCATTTTTAATATTATTCAATCGCGGCAATTTTCTTTTATTTCTAAAGATATTGTGTTTCGGATTCGTAGCAAGTTGATAGCGCATCTACAAACTATTTCTATGTCTGAATATGAAAGTCTTGGCACGGGGACGGTAGTTACGCATTTAGTCACTGACCTCGATACCATTGATAATTTTATTGGTTCAACCACAAGCAAGTTGTTAGTGGCGAGTTTAACGGTAATAGGAACAGCAGTGATTTTGTTATGGATGCACTGGCAATTGGGTATGTTTATTTTGTTACTTAATCCTGTGGTGATTTATTTCACCCGCGTGGTTGGCTCAAAGGTTAAGTATCTTAAAGCACAAGAAAATTCTGCTTATGAGCTGTTTCAACAAGCCTTGACCGAAACACTGGAAGCTATTCAACAAATCCGCGCTAGTAACCGTGAACGCCATTATTGTCAGCAATTAATAGACTCCGCTCGTACCGTTAAAGACAATTCCATCGCCTTTGCGTGGAAAAGTGATGCCGCTAATCGCTTGAGTTTTCTAGTGTTTCTGTTTGGCTTTGATGTGTTTCGCGCCTGTGCGATGTTGATGGTGTTTTATTCTGATTTAACGATTGGTGAAATGCTGGCTGTGTTTGGCTATCTGTGGTTTATGATGGGACCCGTACAAGAAATACTGAGTATTCAATATGCGTTTTATGCGGCTAAGGCGGCGTTAATTCGCATTAATCGACTCAATGCCTTGCAGCAAGAGCCGCATTATCCGCACTTGGACAATCCCTTTTTAAACAAAAAAACCGTTGCGGTACGGGTGGAAAATCTGCATTTTAGTTACGGTGAAGAAAAAGTGCTGAACGGTATTAATCTGCACATTAAAGCGGGTGAAAAAGTTGCCTTAGTCGGTGCAAGTGGTGGCGGTAAATCCACACTTATACAAACACTGATTGGCTTATATCCTACCAGTTCTGGGCAGATTTACTTTGATGAGGTGGCTATTGATCGTATTGGCTTGGAAGTCGTGCGTGAACACGTTGTCACGGTGTTACAGCATCCGATTTTATTTAACGACACGCTACGCGCCAATCTTACTTTAGGAAAACCTGCAACCGATACTGAGTTGTGGAATGCCTTGAATATCGCCCAATTAGGTGATGTGGTTAATGACTTGGCACACGGCTTAGATACCATCGTAGGGCGGCACGGTATGCGTTTATCAGGTGGTCAACGGCAACGCCTTGCCATTGCACGAATGGTGGTTGCCGACCCTAAAGTGGTTATCTTAGATGAAGCCACCTCAGCATTGGATACTGAAACGGAACATAATCTACACGCCGCACTGAATACTTTTTTACAAGGACGCACCACCATTATCATTGCCCACCGTCTCAGTGCCGTCAAACAGGCTGATCATGTCTATGTATTTGAACAAGGCGAAATCTGTGAACAAGGACGGCATGAAACTTTAATCAGCCAACAGGGTCTTTACGCTAAACTGTATGGCGAATATCAATAACACATTATGACTGAACGCTACGATTTACATTGTCACTCAACCGCTTCCGATGGTGCGTTGTCACCGACCGCCTTAGTGCAACGCGCTCATCAAAATGGCGTGACTGCATTGGCTTTAACCGATCATGATACGACTATGGGGTTAGCGGAGGCGCACGTTTGTGCAGACGCATTAGGTATGCGCTTAATTGATGGCATTGAATTATCTACCAGTTGGCAAAACAAATGCCTGCATATTGTTGGTTTAGGCATAGACCCCTATTACGCGCCATTAGCCAATGCGACTCACGAGTTGCAAGCAACTCGCTTAGAACGTGCAGCAAAAATCGCCGAAAAATTAGAGAAAAAACATATTACGGGTGCATTTGAGGCAGTAAAAAAAGCCGCAGGGCAGGGCATGATTACCCGCAGTCATTTTGCCGATTTTTTGTTATCGCAATTTCATGTTTCCACTCAACAAGAAGCCTTTGATCGTTATCTGGGTAAAGGCAAACCCGCTTTTGTTGCGACCACTTGGGCAGACATGGAAATCGCTATTCATTGGATTACTGAAGCGGGCGGCGTGGCGGTGTTAGCGCATCCATTACGTTACAAATTAACCGCTAACTGGATGAAACGGTTACTGGCTGCTTTTAAAGACGCAGGTGGGCAGAGTATGGAAGTCGTAACAGGCAGAAATAATGTCGATGAAATAAAACTACTGGCGACTTACGCAAACCAGTTTGCACTAGCAGGTTCGGTAGGTTCGGATTTTCATAGTCCTGTAACACCTTGGGTAGAATTGGGTAGACTTGCACCTTTACCCGATAATATTCAACCTGTTTGGGAATTGCTGAATTAAGTTTGTCCACGAAAACCACCAAAGACACGAAAACATTTTCTTGCTTTTCGTGGACAACCGCTGTTTGCCTCTAGCTATTATTTCGGTGATAATCGCCGCGCACTTTTACCGCAGAGACTTAATGTGAATAACGCCATACGCTTACAATACCTTGCTGCAATGGGCATTAATGTCTGGATACCTAGAATAGTTGCGCCTGTAGAACAGTCATTGCCAGTTGTTGTCGCTGAACCTGAACTTACTATTGACCAACAGTGGCATAATTTAAGAACTGAAGTACAAAACTGTACGCTGTGTAACTTATGTAACACGCGTACCCAAACGGTATTTGGCACAGGTAATCAACACGCCGATTGGCTGATTATTGGTGAAGCACCTGGTGAACAAGAAGATAAACAAGGGCAACCGTTTGTCGGTGTAGCGGGGCAGTTGCTCACTGAAATGTTACGCGCTATTGGTCTTAGTCGTGAGGAAGTGTTTATTGCCAATATATTAAAATGCAGACCGCCTAATAACCGCGATCCGCACATTGATGAAATAAAACACTGTAAAGATTACTTACAGCGGCAACAACAACTCATTCAACCCAAAATTATTTTGGCAGTTGGGCGCATTGCTGCACAAGCCTTGTTAGATACCAATGAACCGTTAGCCAAGCTCAGAGGCAAAGTGCATACTTTCAACAATACGCCCGTGGTAGTCGTTTATCATCCCGCGTATTTACTCCGTTCCTTGTCAGAAAAACGCAAAGCATGGCAAGACTTACAATTTGCAAAACAAACCGTTATAGCGATGGAAAAATAATCATGCGTGGATTAGTAGACAAAATAAAAGATTTTGTATTGTATGATGCCGACAAAGAATTTTATGCCAAAGTATTTCCTGATTCCGTGACTAAAAAAGACCTTATGCGACTACGCACAATGACGCACGCCGATTTACCCGCCGTGATGACTATCGAACGAAAAAACTACGCTTTCCCTTGGGGCGAAGACATTTTTAAAGACTGTTTTAAAGCAGGTTACCGTTGTTGGGTCTGTGAAACGCAAGGCAAAGTGGTAGGTTATAGCTTATTGTCACTCGCGGTCGGCGAGGCACATATTCTCAATATCTCCGTAGACCCAGACGAACAAGGTCAAGGCATAGGGCGTAAAATGATGGAAAACGCCATAGATTACGCCAGAGGACGTGCCGAAACCGTTTTCTTAGAAGTCAGACCATCCAATGCAGCCGCCATCGCCCTTTATGAAGACCTAGGCTTCAATGAAATCGGCATAAGAAAAGGCTATTACCCCGCTGAAAATGGACGTGAAGATGCCATTATGTTGGCATTGCAATTGTTCTAACGCTTCACAGGAATCCAATAACTTTAGCCATTGGACATAACACGCCTAAAGCTGTTTCACTCCATACCAAAAACCTAGCACTTTACTCAGAATTTAAATAGGACTAAAATAGTCCCCAATTACAACAGGTGGGGATTATGCTCAGACTCAGTAAACTAACAGACTACGCAACTGTTATCTTAAGCTTCATGGCAAAGAATAACGAACGTGTCTGCGCCGCAATGGAACTTGCAACCGCGACAGGTATCGCATTACCAACGGTCAGCAAAATTCTGAAAGCACTGGTCAACGCCAAAGTGTTAATCTCCACACGCGGGGCAAAAGGCGGTTATGCCCTCGCCACCGTGCCTGAAAAAATTACCGTAGCCACCATTATCAGTGCATTAGAAGGTCCGATTGCCGTCACCGAATGTAGCATTTCCCAACAAGGTTGCGAACAAGCCGCAGGTTGCAATATTAGCGGGCATTGGAACGTCATTAACCTAGCCATTTACAACGCCCTAGAATCCGTGACCCTAGCGGACATGATAAAACCCCAAGAAACCCTCATCCCCATTGCCAGTTTATACCGACTAGAGAATCACCATGTCAGCCAGTAACGAAGAAATTAACCAACTGCTCAACCAAGATTACAAACAAGGATTTGTTACCGAATTAGAAACCGACACCTTCCCCGTTGGTTTAGATGAAGCCGTCATTCATAAACTTTCAAAGGTCAAAAACGAACCAGAGTTCATGCTCGAATACCGTTTAAAAGCCTTCCGTCATTGGCAAACCATGACACCGCCTGAATGGGCGTTCGTCAAATTTCCCCCCATTGATTACCAAGCCATCAGCTACTATTCCGCGCCCAAACGCAAAGAAGACGGCCCCAAAAGTCTGGATGAAATCGACCCGCAAGTTCTGGAAGCCTACAAAAAACTAGGTATTCCGTTGGATGAACAAGAACGTCTAGCAGGTATTGCCGTTGATGCCGTATTTGACAGCGTCTCAGTCGCCACCACTTTTAAAGGCAAACTCAAAGAAGCAGGCGTTATCTTCTGCCCGATTTCCGAAGCCATACGCGAACATCCAGAACTCATCAAACAATACCTAAGCTCAGTCGTCCCCACGACTGACAACTATTTTGCCGCGCTAAATTCCGCTGTATTCACCGATGGCTCATTCGTCTACATCCCTAAAGGCGTGCGCTGCCCAATGGAATTATCAACTTATTTTCGTATCAACGCTGCCAACACAGGACAATTTGAACGCACTCTGATTATTGCCGATGAAGGTAGTTATGTCTCATATTTGGAAGGTTGCACAGCCCCGATGCGTGACGAAAACCAACTGCACGCGGCAGTTGTCGAACTGGTTGCCTTAAAAGACGCACAAATCAAATACTCCACCGTCCAAAACTGGTATCCCGGTGACAAAGAAGGCAAAGGCGGTATTTACAACTTCGTCACCAAACGCGCCGAATGTCGCGGTGATAACGCCAAAGTGTCATGGACACAAGTCGAAACAGGTTCAGCCATCACATGGAAATACCCAAGTTGCGTACTAACAGGCGATAACAGCGTCGGTGAATTTTATTCAGTTGCGGTAACGAATAACTACCAGCAAGCCGACACAGGCACAAAAATGATCCACATCGGCAAAAACACCCGCAGCACCATCGTCTCCAAAGGTATCAGCGCGGGCAAAGCCCAAAACACCTATCGCGGCTTAGTCAAAGTCCTAAAAAGCGCGGAAAACGCCCGCAACTACACGCAATGCGACTCTTTACTGGTCGGCGACCGTTGCGGCGCACACACCTTCCCGTATATCGAAGTCAAACAACCATCCGCCAAAGTCGAACACGAAGCCACCACCTCAAAAATCAGCGAAGACCAACTCTTCTTCTGCCAACAACGCGGGCTTTCAGCAGAAGATGCCGTCTCCATGATAGTCAACGGCTTTTGCAAAGAAGTATTCAGAGAATTGCCGATGGAATTTGCCGTAGAAGCTCAAGCCTTATTAGGCTTAAGTTTAGAAGGTTCAGTGGGGTAATGAATCATGCAGTTAGTCGAAGAAATACAACAGCACGTTGAACAATTACCCAGCGATTTACAAGCTAAAGTTTTTGAATATATTTTGACCTTAGAACAAAAGCACAAGCAAATAACAGAAGAGGAAGCGTTGGCTATACATGAACAACTCATGAACCAATATTCAGACGCTTTTGAAAAGCTATCACAATAATGGCGGAATTATTTTTTATATCCAAATCTTTGGCATTAAAAATCCACCAGCAACAAATTGAACGCTTTGGTGGTTTATCTGCATTACGCGATGAAGCATTATTAGAATCGGCATTAGGCGCGGCACAACAAACGTGGCATTACACCGTTGATATTTACCAAACAGCCGCGCAATATTGTTATTCCATTGCCCGCAATCATCCATTTGCCGATGGTAATAAACGTGTCGCTGCCGCTTGTATGTTGGTATTTTTAGTGAGTAATAAAAAACAACCATTAATAACCAATGCTGAACTTTACGATTGGGTTATTAAAGTGGCAACTAATGAATTATCGCGTGAACAATTGGCTGAGTTATTAAAAACGCGATGCACAAATAAAAGTGCGTAGTGTGGGCAATGCCCACCCTACCTAACTTCGGCATAGACTGAGTAATTAAAAAGGATTGTGATTAGAAAAAGGATAATTTTCATAATGAGTTTCTTGTATAGGCTGGCTTTGATTTAGCCGTGAAAGTTTTAATAAACAATTTGGAGTAATCATGTTAAGTATAAAAGATTTAACCGTCAATGTCGGTGATAAACAGATTCTTAAAGGAATTAACCTTGAAATTAAGGCGGGAGAAATTCACGCGATTATGGGACCTAATGGGTCTGGTAAAAGTACCTTGTCGCATATATTATCAGGCAAAGGCGGTTATGAAGTAACAGGTGGTTCGGTAATGTATCAAGGCAAAGATTTATTAGCAATGCCACCTGAAATTCGTGCGCGTGAGGGGGTATTTTTAGCGTTTCAATACCCTGTTGAAATTGCAGGGGTCAGTAATATTTATTTGTTAAAAGCGGCGTTAAATGCAGTGCGTAAATATCACGGGCAATCGGAAGTAGATGCAATGGATTTTTTAACGCTGATTAAAGAGAAAGTGCGTTTATTAGAAATGGATGAAAAGTTTTTATATCGTGCGGTGAATGAGGGGTTTTCTGGCGGGGAAAAGAAACGTAATGAGATATTACAAATGGCAATATTAGAACCCTCATTGTGTATTCTTGATGAAACCGATTCTGGGTTGGATATAGACGCATTAAAAATAGTTTCTGAGGGGGTTAATTCTTTACGTTCACCTGACCGCGCTTTTATTATGGTCACGCATTATCAACGCTTATTAGATTATATTAAACCTGATTTTGTTCATGTATTAGCGCATGGTCAAATTGTTAAATCAGGCGGCGCAGAATTGGCATTAGAATTGGAAGAAAAAGGTTATAGCTGGGTTGAGGCGGCTTAATATGAATGCGGTCATTAATAATCAACCAACGTGGTTACACGTTTTACGCGATAAGGCATTAACACAATTTGCCGAACAGGGTTTTCCATCGCCCCGCGCCGAAGAATGGCGTTATACCAATGTATCGGCAATTGAGAAAAAACGCTTTTTACCTGTCGTTGCTAATATGTCGGCGGATGTGCAGGTATTTTTAGCGGCGTATCAATTAAAAGATGCGTGGTCGTTGGTATTAGTTGACGGGGTATTTCGAGCCGATTTATCACTATTGGCAGATTTACCTAACTCTGTGAATATTATGAATATGGCGGCAGCATTAAATAGCGAGAGTTGTTTAAATCAATATGTCGGGCAAGCGGTTGATTCAACTGAACATGGTTTTGTTGCTTATAATACGGCGCATTTTACTGATGGTTTATTAGTAAAAATTTCTGAAAAACAGGTATTAGAAAAACCCATTCAAGTTTTACATATTGCCACGCAAGCGGATAGTTTAATCAGTACGCGCAGTTTAATTATTGCCGAAGCAATGGCAGAAGGGCAGATTATTGAAACCTTTGTAGGTTTTGATAATGCTTATTTAACCGCCGCTGTCACGGAAGTTTTTGTTGGTGATAATGCCAATATTACCTTGACTAAAATACAGTGCGAAGCAGAAAAAGCCTATCATTTTGGCGGCACTTACAGTAAGCAAGCGCGGAATGGGCGGTTTACGCATCATAATTTTGCTTTGGGTAGTTTATTGGCTCGCTCTGATATTCACAGTGATTTAGAGTGTGCCGCCGAATGTGAATTAAATGGTTTATATCTGGGTATTAAACGCCAGCATTTAGATAATCACACGCGTATTAATCACAATAAACCACACGGGATTAGTCGTGAGTTATATAAAGGCGTGTTGAATGATAGAGCGCGTGGCGTATTTCAAGGGCGGGTAATTGTTGCCGAAGATGCACAAAAAACCGATTCTGCGATGAATAATCGTAATTTATTATTATCCGCCGATGCCGAAGCAGATACTAAACCACAATTAGAAATTTATGCCGATGATGTGAAATGTTCGCACGGCGTGACGGTGGGGCAGTTGGATGAAAAGTCGGTGTTTTATTTGCAATCTCGCGCAATTGATGAAGCAGAGGCGCGTAATATGTTGACCTTTGCGTTTGCTAATGAAATGGTGGCTAAAATTAATATTCCTGCGTTGCATGATTTAGTATTAATGGAGGTATTAAAGCGTTTTCCTCAGCAGGGTATTGAGCAGGGTTGGTTATAATTTGTTTGGCGTATTGATTTGGCGTTTTGTATGAAGACGCTGGAGCGTCTTCTTGGGCATTCCAACGCAGAGCGCATAGGTATCTACACAATTTTTATAATTCCATATAAAACAATGAGTTATAGAATTTTTCAAAAACAAGTATTTCTTTTGAAATCAAATACTTGTGGAGTTTGTGTAGATACTAATGCGCAGAGCGTTGGAACGATAAAACAATGAGAATTATGGAGGAATAATGGGCTTTCGTTTTAGAAAAAGTATAAAAATCGCTCCTGGTGTACGAGTTAATATAGGAAAAAAAGGGAGCAGTGTTTCCATTGGTGGAAAAGGGGCTACAGTAAATGTCAGTAAAAAAGGAACTAGAACTACTGTTGGAATACCAGGTACAGGAATTTCTTATAGTAAAACTCTAAAACATCAATCATATTCATCCACACCACAAACATATTCAAAGGGTGAATATACTTTTATGACTGTTTGTTTTGTATTTTTAACTTTCGCAGGATTATTTCTTGGTAAGCCAGTAATGTGGATTCCCTCTATGATATTAAGTGCGCTTGGTATTATTGTTTTAATTTCAGAAAACAATCGAAAAAATATACAGCATAAAAATAGCGTTTCTGATTCAGAACGGTTACGAACAATGTACAGAGAACAATTTGCAAAACAAGGCTTGTCTCAAGAACAAGCAGACAAAGCCTATGAAGAACATTTGAAGCAATTTGGCTCAAAGTAATTTCATCGTTCCAACGCTCCGCGTTGAACGCAAAAGAAGACCGCGTACGCTGGGTTGAGGAACGAAACGCAGCATTATTCCAGTTTGGGTATTTGTTGGGCTTCGTGCCTCAGCCCAACCTACAACACTTTGAATTAATAAAAGGTAATTCAATGAAAACCGTGACTTTAAAAATAGATAACAGTATTTATGAAAAATTCTTTTGGTTGTTGTCACATTTCTCAAGAAATGAAGTGCAGATATTAGAACAGTCTGATTATATCAGTGATGATGATTATCTTCGTTCTATTAATGGCATGGTAGAAAGTATTAAACAAGCACGAATAGAACCAGAACAACAAGGCGTTACTTTAGAGAACTTGGATTGGTAATGTACACACTTAAGTTCATGAGCCAAGCGCAAAAAGATGCTAAAAAATTAGCCGCGTATGGATTAAAAGATAAAGTTTTAGAATTACTGGAAATCATCAAAGAAAATCCATTGCAATATCCACCCGATTATGAATATTTAAAAGGCGATATGAAAGGATTAATCAGTCGCCGAATTAATAAACAGCATCGTTTAGTTTATGAAATATCTGAAAATAAAAAACTGATTAAAGTTTATCGAATGTGGACACATTATGAATGAAATCATTCTCATCGTTACAACGCTCCGCGTTGTAACGATGAGAATTGAGATAGAGAAATTAGAGCCTTAAGTTATATGCTAACAAAATTAGAGTTATTTCAAGCCTTTGTTGCCCCTGCGATTTTTATTTCTGCATCGGGTTTATTTGTATTATCTATTAATGCCCGTTTAATGGCGATGGTATCGCGGTTACGAGTATTTAGACGTGAAAAACATTTGGCGGCACAAGCAGGAAAAAAACAGGAAGCGGTGGCATTGCAATCGCAAATTGATTCTATAGAACTGCGAGCCGATAAAATTAAATGCGCTTTTTTTTATATTTTGCTCGGTACTATCGGCGTGATGATGACTTGTTTATTATTAGGCTTAGGTTTATATGCGCAAGAAGTATTAGCCGTTGCCGTTATTTTATTTGTGCTATCGGTTATTTCTATGATGGTAGGTATGGTGTTTTATATTTCCGAAGTATCCATTTCTTTAACATCGGTTAAAGAAGAAGAAAAGCTGTATGATTTAATTGATTCCATAGATATTGCTGACAGCAATCAATAATCCTTAATAATTAGTGACTCCTAAAATGAATTATCCCATAGAAAAAATCCGCGCCGACTTTCCTATTTTGGCAGAAAAAATCCGTAATAAACCGCTGGTGTATTTAGATAATGCTGCGACGTGTCAAAAACCGCAAGCGGTTATTGATAGTATCGTGAAATGTTATAGTCATGATTACGCGAATATTCATCGTGGCGTACATACTTTAAGTGTGCGCTCTACCGACCAATTTGAAGCGGCGCGTGATAAAGTGAAAAACTTTATTAATGCCGCTAGTGACAAAGAAATTATTTTTGTCCGTGGCGCAACCGAAGCGATTAATTTAGTTGCACAAACTTATGGTAAGGCGAATATTAAAGCAGGTGATGAAATATTAATTACTGCAATGGAACATCATTCCAATATCGTGCCTTGGCAGCTATTATGTCAGCAAACGGGGGCGATATTAAAAGTTGCACCAATTAATCTGCAAGGTGAATTAATTTATGATGAATTTGAAAAACTACTCAGTGATAAAACTAAATTAGTCTCTGTCACGCACATGTCAAATGCCTTAGGCACGATTAATCCTGTTAAAAAAATTATTGCCGCCGCTCATGCGAAGAATATTCCCGTGTTATTGGATGGCGCACAAGCGATTCCTCACATGGTGGTTGATGTGCAAGATTTGGATTGTGATTTTTACGCTTTTTCAGGGCATAAACTATACGCGCCTTCGGGTATCGGTGTGTTATATGGCAAGCAAGCGTTATTAGAAGCCATGCCGCCGTACCAAGGTGGCGGCGATATGATTCGTAAAGTCACGTTTGCTGAAACCGAATACAACACTTTGCCATATAAGTTTGAAGCAGGTACCCCCGCAATTGCCGATGTCATCGGATTAGGCGCGGCGATTGATTATTTAAACGCGATAGGTATGGATACAATCGCTGCGTATGAGCATGAATTACTCACTTATGCGACTGAGCAAGCCTTACAAATCGACGGCTTACGCATTATTGGCGAGGCGGCGAATAAAGGCGCGATTTTGTCATTTACCCTGAATCATATTCACCCACACGATATTGGTACGATGCTGGATAGTTTAGGTATTGCGATACGCGCAGGGCATCATTGCGCTATGCCTGTTATGGATTTTTATCATGTTCCCGCAACGGCACGGGCTTCGTTTGCTATGTACAATACTAAGGCGGAGGTGGATGTGTTGATAAAGGGGATTCGAGATTTGATTGAGATGTTTGGGTAATAGATTGATGCAGATATATTTGGAATCTAGTTATTATATTAACTGGCAACAAGATAATGTATTAAAACAAGCACAATATTTGGCGAGTAAATGTGGTAATGAAGAAGAAACTGTAAAAGCCTGTTTTGAATTCGTTAGAGACACTATAAAACACAGTTGGGATTATGAACTGAATCCAGTCACTTGTAAGGCATCGGATGTTTTAGAACAGGGTACTGGATTTTGTTATGCAAAAAGTCATTTATTAGCGGCATTACTTAGAGCGAATAACATTCCAGCGGGCTTATGTTATCAGCGTTTGACTGTCGCTAATGATAAACCGCCTTTTTGTTTGCATGGTTTAAATGCGGTGTTTCTTAAACAATATGGCTGGTATCGTATGGACGCAAGAGGTAATAAACAGGGTATTAATGCGGCGTTTTGCCCACCGATTGAGCGTTTGGCATTTCCAATTTTAACGGCAGGTGAAGTCGATTTACCTGAAATATGGACAGAACCGCTGGCTGTCGTTATTCGTGCGTTAGAAAAGTACGATAGTTACATTGATGTAGCCAATAATTTACCCGATATTGAAATCATTAATAAAGCATCTACTCGATAAATAGACTAATTTATCCCTATCAATTTTACTGAGAAAAACTATGTTTGAAGACCTACGCGACCTCTATCAAGAGGTGATTTTTGACCATAACCGTAACCCGCGCAATTTTCGGGTGATGGATAATGCTGACCGCCAAGTGGAAGGTTTTAATCCTTTGTGCGGCGATAGATTGACGCTATTTTTAAAAATGAATGGTGATACTATTGAAGATGCCAGTTTTCAAGGCTCTGGCTGTGCCATTTCTACCGCTTCGGTATCACTCATGACGGAAATTGTCAAAGGTAAAACCGAAGCGGAAGCCGAGGCGTTATTTAAAAAGTTTCATGAAATGACGACAGGGAAATCTGAGGATATTAATCTGGAAGCGGTGGGTAAATTGGCGGTGTTGGCAGGGGTGCGTGAATATCCAGCGCGGGTGAAATGCGCGACTTTAGCTTGGCATACGTTGGATGCGGCGTTAAAAAATGAGCAAAAGTCTATTTCTACGGAGTAGCTTTAATGGTGTGGGCACGGATAAATCGGTGCCTAAACTTATGTATCCCATCGTTTTATTGTCCGCAGGTTAGCTATTGGACTCCTGTTATCGTATATTTACGCTTAACTTAATGGCAGTACCACACACTGAGAATATCGCCCATGCCTATTACCATTACTAACGTTACTGAATCGACCACCATTGTGATTATCGCTCTGATTGCGGCTTTTTTGCTCGGCTTGCGTAAAACGCAACATAGCGATTTATTTCCGATTGCTGTTACTCAAGAACTGAAGGGATTCGCTATTTTGACGGTGGTGTTTTCTCATATCTGTTATATGTTGGTGAGAGGTAATCAGTTTCTTTATCCACTATCCATTGCAGCAGGTGTGGGTGTCGATTTATTTCTGTTTATGTCTGGCTACGGTCTTACGGTGGGCATGTTGAAAAAACCATTGTTAGCCTTGGACTTTTATAAACGCCGCTTGATTAAGGTATTTATTCCTTTTTGGTTAGTGATAATCGCTCTTTTCGTTGCCGATGCAGGTTTATTACATATTTACTATTCGTTGCCCTATATGTTGCAATCAGTACTCGGTTGGTTTCCTTATGCGAATGGCTATGTCGATGTTAACTCGCCTTTTTGGTACATCACTTGGATGTTGATGTTTTACGCGCTGTTTCCACTGTTATTTAGTGCAGAGAGACCTTGGTTAACAGCGATTATTCTGGCAGTTATCGCTAATTTTATTGCCTTTCTTGATCCTTTACATTTGCAAGCCGATTGGTTACATCGTTTACACACCTGTGCTTTTTCTTTAGGCATAGTATTCGCTTGGTTATTACGCGATAGCAAAGACCAGAAAAATAACTTAGTTGAACATTTGAAATGGTTTCGTAATGAATCCAATGGTGTTGGGCGTTATTTAATCATTGGTTTCATGATTCTGTTTGCAGCTTATATGGTGTCACATGGTTCTGCTAAGGATTGGTCGGCACTTTCGGAACTACTAAAAACGCTGAACATTGATAGTAGCTCTTTTATTAACCAAGCCAGCAGTTTGTTAACGATGATGGCATTAATCATTGCGTTCTCGTTGAAAAAACTGGATAACAAATTTCTGTGTTTATTCGGTGTGTATTCTTACGAAACCTATCTGGTGCATTGGCCATTAATGTATCGTTATGATGTCTTTTTTAATCATTTTCCCGCGTGGCTGGCGGTATTTTTTTGGTTGTTGGCATTTCTTGTCATCGGTTGGTTGTTACAAAAAATTACCCCGCCTTTGGGAGCTTGGATAGATAGTAAATGGTGAGTTGTTAGCTCAATTAGCGACTTAAAAGTGTCATAGTGCTGACTGAGCCTGCAAATTCGCAATAATTAAGAAGTCAAAAAATATATTTTTTGATAACTACTACCATCCAAGCGTTTTCGTTCTTAGCCTTATGGGATATTTTTAATACCCATTTTCTACCCATTAATACTCTATTTTAACTGATTGTCTTTTCTACTAATCCAGTTGAAAATAATTATGGAAGGCGTGGTTTGGTAATTTTAATTAACATAATTGGCTACGTCTAAAAAAGGGTAGGTTTTATTTATCAACCCGATTCACATCAATTTAATCCGTTTTTTGTCGCGTTGTCATGTCAAAAAGCGACTGGCATAACGTTAACTTTTGGAGAGCATAGTCATGAAATTAACTTGGATAGTCGTTGCTAATAATAGTTTGGCTCGTTTTTTTACTGCTGAAAGCGAGTCTTCTCCGATTACTGAAATTGAAGCATTGACGCATTTGGAAAATCGCTTGCATGATAGGGACATGACATCTGATTTTCCTGGAAAAATTAAAGGTGAAGGTGCAGTAGGTCATGCGTTTGAACAGCCGACTGATCCTAAAAAACATGAAGCCGATCAGTTTGCACATTTAGTTGCCAAGCATTTGGAAGCTGCGCACAACGAGCATAAATTTGCTCAGTTACTGTTAGTTGCAGAGCCTTCTTTTTTGGGTTTGTTACGCAGCCATTTGTCAGAACAATTAAAAAAGCTGATTTGTTTCGAGCTAAACAGCAATATTGCTACACTAACACCCGCTGAAATTCGTACGCATCTTCCTGAATATTTACCTAGGCTACAATAAATCTTATGCGTATTCCGCGTTTGCGGGTTTAACACTTAAAAAGCCCCGGTTGTTATTAGCAATCGGGGCTTTTTTGTTATGATACATTACATTTATATGTGTATTCCACATTACTCACTGGAGTGATTATGCAACACGTTTTAATTATTCACGAAGTGGATGCTTATCCTGTATGGAAAGCGGTTTTTGATCAAGCAGCGAATATCAGAAAAGAAGCGGGAGAAATCAGTTATCGTTTATTGCGTTATGACGATGATGCCAATGCCATTGTGCATTTTTCAGAATGGTCTTCGTTAGATAATGCGCGGCGTTTTTTTGAGTCGCCAGAGTTGGTGGAAATCAGGAAGAATGCAGGGGTAAAAGCCCCCAATTTTATTTACCTGCAAGAAATAGAAAGCGGTGTGTTGTAAACGCGCAAACCTAATCAACATAAGAGAAACTATTGATGAAAATTATTGCTATCGCGTCTGTATTAGCCGTTTTATGTGCAACCAATGTTGATGCAAGTTGTGCAGGAAGTAAGACTTTATTTTTTTGTAATACCGTGAAAGGTAAGCAAATTGAAGTGTGCGATGCAGGAGACACTATTAATTATTCATTTGGCAAGTCAGGGCAGAAACCAGAAATAGTCATTAAAGTGCCGCGTGATAAAGCATCAACTTATCAATGGGCTGGGGTGGGCAGAACAGAGTCTTATGCGCTTGATATTCCTAATGGTAAGGCGACTTACAATGTTTTTTGGGGTGTTGATCGACTGACCGAAGAACACGCTATCGAAGCGGGCGTTAATGTTTTAATCAACAATAAGTTAGTGACAACGGTTAATTGTGCTGACAAAGGGATTGTGAGTAATATTGAGGGTGTTAATTTAAAACCAACAGAGTAGCTGGTTAATTGTTTGCATCGGTCAGTTTGAAAATTTCTCGCGCTGCTGTAATCAAATCATAGCGTTCATTTTCGGCAGCAGTACGAATTTGTGTGCTGGGGGTGTGTATCAGTTTGTTGGTTAAACTGTGCGCTAAGCGGTTTAGTGCTTCTTCTGCCGACACACCGTTTTTTAACGAGGCGATGGCTTTTTGTAATACTTCATCACGCGCTTGTTCGGCTTGGTTGCGGTAATCGCGAATGGTGGATTGCGCACTTTGAGCGCGTAACCATGCTAAAAAATAATCGACTTGGGTGTCGATGATTTCTTCGGCTTGTTCTGCTGCTAGTCTCCGTGAGTTCATGTTTTGCGTGATGGTGTGTTGTAGGTCATCTACAGTGTATAAATACACGTCACGCAATTGTTCAACTTCAGCTTCAATATCACGCGGCACGGCTAAATCAACCATGAACATGGGTTTATGTTTACGTTTTTTTAACGCGCTTTCTACGCGCCCTTTACCTAAAATAGGCAGTTGACTGGCGGTTGAGGAGATAACTATATCGGCTTCGGCAAGATGATTGGGTAATTCTGATAAAGCGATGGCATAGCCGTTAAACTGCATGGCTAAGGTATGGGCTTTGTCGTAAGTACGATTGGCAATAATGATGCGCCCTATACCTTGTTGGGATAAATGCCGTGCTGCAAGTTCAATGGTTTCACCTGCACCGATGAGTAGCGCAGTTTGTTCGCTGAGTTTGTCAAAAATTTGTTGTGCGAGCTGTACGGCAGCAAATGCCACGGAGACAGGGCTAGAGCCAATAGCTGTGTCAGTTCTAACTTTTTTAGCGGCTGTAAAGGTATGCTGAAACAATTTGCCTAAGCGTTTACCTAGCGTGCCTGCTTCAAATGCCGCTTGATAGGCCGTTTTCATTTGTCCGAGTATTTGCGGTTCGCCCAAGATCATGGAATCAAGTCCGCAGGCAACGCGGAAGATATGGCGGCACACGAATTGGTCGGTATAGCTGTACAAATAAGGAGCAAAGTCGCTGGCGTTGATATTTTTGGTGTGTGCCACCCAATCAATCAGTACTTGTTGATTGGCTGTCGTGGTGCAGTAAAATTCAGTACGATTACAGGTAGAAAGAATCGCAGCCTCGTTGATTTCTTTCAGTTGCCAGAGGTCTTGTAACGCAGTTTGTAGTCTATCCGCTGGAAAGGCAAGACGTTCACGAATGGAAACGGGGGCGGTATTGTAATTTATACCTACTGCAAGAAATGTCATAAGTTGCTTTTAAGGTTCAAGGTTCAAGATGCAAGTGTCCAAGGTGGGATTTTTAGCCTTGTACCTTGTGCTTTGCAGCTGATTTCTACATATTATGGTGTTCTATTTTAAGAAATATAGTGATTTTATCCAAATGGAATAAATCACCTGTCTAAATCCCCCCGTTTTTCTGCTAATCTATAGTCCAATATTTGTGTAATAGGTAGGGTCATTGAGTGTTAATTTTTAGATTGTTTTCCGTAATAAGCCTTGTGTTGCTTAATGGTTGTGCAAGTTCAGTGGATAAACCAGCTGTACCAGTAAAATCCGTCACGCCTAAAGTCACGGAGATGAAAGAAAAAAACCTGCAAAAAGAAGCAAACACTGCCATTGACCCTGATGTGATGTTTATGTTGTTAGCAGCGGAAATTGCAGGACAAAGAGAGCAGTATGATGTCGCGCTTGAAGGTTATATGGAAGCGGCTAAGCGGGTGAATGATCCGCGCTTTGCTGAAAGAGCTGCGGTTATCGCTATGTATATGAAAGATAGCCCTAAAACGCAAGAAGCGGTGTCGTTATGGTTGAAGCAGGATGCGAAAAATCTGACGGCTAGAAAAATTGCCGCGTTATCTGCACTTAGATCAGGTGATAAACAAGCTGCTGTTGAACATTTATCCATACTACTTAAAACCGAACCTGCCAACTTTGAAAACACCTTACTTGAGCTGTCAAGTGTGTTACAAAAAGAAGGTAAGCTTGACGTTGTTTACGATACCTTGACGGCTTTATCATTGCAGCAGCCTAATCAAGCCGTTATTTATTTTGTACAGTCATTGTTAGCAATGCAGGTAAAAAATGGCGCGTTGGCTGAACAGCAAATACAAAAAGCATTACGCATACAACCTGACTGGGACAAGGCTTTGATTCTTCAAGCCCAAATAGCAATGTTATCAGGCGATACTAATAAAGCCAAAACCGCGATAAAAAATGCCAGTCTCAAGTACCCCAATAATGAAAAAATTAAAAAACTGTTAGCGCAGGTATTAATAAAAACAGAAAACTATAAAGAAGCAGGTGAGATTTATCAGCAGTTGATCGCCGCTAATCCAAAAGATACTGACAGTAAATTGACTTTAGGTTTGGTGTATCTGCAATTGAATCAAGATAATCAAGCGGAAGATATTTTTAATCAATTACTAGAACAACCCGATCTTGCCAATCAAGCTAACTTTTATTTAGGAAAAATAGAAGAAAAACGTGGAGCTACTGATAAGGCATTGGTTTGGTTTGATAAAGTAACCGATGGCGATTTTGCATTTGATGCTGCCATTGAGGCGGTTTCTTTGCTGGCAAAAGATCAGCAATTCGATGCTGCCAATGCCAGACTCAGTACATTAGCTAATCGGTTTCCGAAACAAAAACTGCGTATTTTATTAATTCAAGCAGAAACCTATAGCCAACAAAAACAATACCAAAAAGCCTTTGATTTGTTGACTACCGCGTTAGCCGAGCAACCTGATCAACAAGAATTATTGTATACGCGAGCTTTAATTGCTGAACATTTGAATAAAAAAGAAGTGTTAGAAAAGGATTTAAAACAAATATTGGCAAAAGATCCTGATAACGTTGAAGCACTAAATGCACTGGGTTATAGCTTATTGGATGATCCTAAACGCTATGCCGAAGCAGAAATTTATTTGCAAAAAGCCTTTAAATTGCGTCCTGATGAAGCCGTTATTATGGACAGTTATGGTTGGTTACAATTTAAAATGGGACGCACTGAGGTTGCCTTGGGTTATTTGCAACGCGCCTACGCAAAACAACAAGAAAATGAAATAGCCGCCCACATTGCCGAAGTATTATGGGCGTTAGGTAGAAAGGAAGAGGCTAAAAAATTATTTGATAAAGTCATTAAAGACGCACCAGAAGATGAATATCTATTGGATTTTCAACAACGAATTTTAAAGAAAGCGAAATAATAGTGTTGAATTCTAAAATTAGGTTAATCATCTGGGGTTGTTATTTTTTATTATTGTCAGGCTGTTCGCTTTTTCCTGTAGAGCCGCCTGCTATTGCCTACTCAAAGACAGCAACATTACCACTTTACCAATTACAGCAATGGTCATTTGAAGGCAGATTATCAATTACAGGACGTACTGATTCTTGGACGGCAAATACTGATTGGCAACACAGTGTCGATAAAGAGCGCGTAAAATTATCAGGACCGTTAGGGCAGGGGGCTACTGTCATTCAATTGAGCAAAGGCGTGGTCACAATTGATAGAGGCGATGGTAAAGTACAAACCTCAGACCAGCCAGAAGCCTTTATTAATCAGCAATTAGGTATGTTTGTACCCATACAATCATTACGTTACTGGGTTATAGGGCTACCTGAACCCACGCAGGCGTTTACCGAAACTCCGACTGGTTTTAAACAAGCAGGCTGGCTGATTGAATACAAACAAATGCAGGCGGTTGCAAAGACGACTATGCCCTACAAAATTAACGTGTCCAACGAACAAGTTAAATTAAAATTAATCATAGATCAGTGGCTTTTATAATGACGCAAGTGCAAAAAGGCTGGGGGCAAAAATGGCCAGCACCCGCAAAATTAAATTTAATGTTAAGAATTGTCGGTCAACGAGCCGATGGTTATCATTTACTACAAACCGTATTTCAATTTATTGATTTATGCGACTGGATTAGTTTTTATCCCTCTGATGATGGGCGTGTCTATCTACAAAAAACGCTAGCAGGGGTTGCAGAAGCTGATGATTTAACCATTAGAGCCGCAAACCTGTTAAAAGCCGAAACAGGCTGTGAACTAGGCGTATGTATCGCCGTAGAAAAAAATCTGCCTATGGGTGGAGGTATTGGTGGCGGTAGTTCTGATGCTGCAACGACCTTAGTCGTGTTGAATAAATTATGGCAACTTAATCTCTCAACAGAAAAATTAATGGCTTTAGGTCTCTCTTTAGGCGCGGATGTACCCATATTTGTTTATGGACATTCAGCATGGGCAGAAGGTGTTGGTGAGAAATTACAGCCAATAATTGTTCCAGAACAATGGGTTGTTATCATTAAGCCTGATTGTCATGTTAATACAGGCGAAATTTTTTCAGCTAAGGAATTGACACGAGACAGCAAATCCATCACAATAAGCGACTTTACAGCAGGTCAACACCAAAATGATTGCATTGAGGTTGTTCGCCAGCGTTACCCATCTGTTCAGAATGCTTTAGTCGACTTATCTCTGTTTTCAGAGGCAAGATTAACAGGAACGGGTGCATGTGTTTTTGCACAGTTTGATTCAAAAGAATCAGCTACCAGTGCCTATAAGTCACTTAAAGCTAAGTGGCAGGTTTATCTGGCAAAAGGCATAAACCAGTCACCGTTGTTTTCAAAGCTACAGGCAGATAGTTAATATCATGATTATTGGGTCGTCGCCAAGCGGTAAGGCACGGGGTTTTGATCTCCGCATACCTAGGTTCGAATCCTAGCGACCCAGCCATTATTTTACCTCCACTAAACTCTATTTGGGAGTCTTGAATGAATGACACCTCTATGATGGTGTTTTCTGGAAACGCTAACCTTGATTTATCTGAAGGGATCGTTAAGAAACTCAATATGCGCCTAGGAATGGCAGCTGTTGGTAGATTTAGTGATGGCGAAGTTGCGGTAGAAATCCAGGAAAATGTTCGTGGCAAGGATGTTTTCGTTATTCAACCGACTTGTTCGCCTACCAATGAAAATTTGATGGAATTGCTTGTGATGATAGACGCATTAAAAAGAGCGTCCGCATCACGAATTACTGCAGTCATACCCTACTACGGCTATGCGCGGCAAGACAGGCGTACCCGTTCAGCACGCGTACCTATTAGTGCTAAATTAGTTGCAAGAATGCTTGAACAAGCAGGAGCGCACAGGCTTTTGACGGTTGATTTACATGCCGATCAAATTCAAGGCTTTTTTGATATACCTGTTGATAATGTTTACTCATCGCCGATTCTGTTAGGGGATGTATGGCGGCAACAATATCAAAATCTAATAGTAGTTTCGCCCGATGTTGGTGGTGTAGTGAGAGCTAGAGCATTGGCTAAACGTCTAGGCGATGCAGACCTTGCCATTATAGATAAACGTAGACCTAAAGCTAATGTGTCTGAAATTATGCACATTATTGGTGATGTCGATGGACGCACCTGTGTATTAGTTGATGACCTAGTAGATACCGCAGGGACTTTATGTCATGCAGCATCAGCATTAAAAAAGCACGGTGCTATTAAAGTTGTTGCTTACTGCACCCATGCAGTATTGTCAGGTTCTGCTATGAAAAATATTAATGGCTCTGATCTGGATGAATTGGTTGTTACCGATACTATCCCGTTAAGTTTGGATGCCATTCAATCAGGAAAAATAAGACAGTTAAGCGTAGCAGAGATGCTAGCTGAAACAATAAGACGCATCGCAGTGGGTGAATCAGTCAGTTCGCTCTATGTAGATTAATAGTTGTCGATTGAGAATTTAGTGTGCGTACTGTAAGGTACGGACTTTTGAAGAAAAAGGGTGAGGAAAAATGTCTAATGTATTTGAATTTGTTGCCGAAAGTCGTGGGCAATCAGGTAAAAACGCAGCGAGAAGATCGCGTCGTATCGGTAATGTGCCAGCAGTGATATACGGTGGGCATAAAGAGCCTCAAATGCTAGTGCTAAGTCACAATGAAGTGATTAAACATCTTGAACATGAAGCCGTTTATTCGCATGTATTAGATGTAACTGTTGACGGAAAAACCGAAAAAGCAATTTTAAAAGGTGTACAGCGTAACCCAGCAAAATTTCAAGTATTACACTTGGACTTTTTGCGTGTTGACATGACAGAAACAGTCAAAGTACATGTTCCTTTACACTTTACTAATGAACACACAGGCATTGGTGGTAAAAAAGGCGGTATCGCTGCTCACTCAATGACTGACGTAGAAGTTTCTTGCTTACCTTCAGCATTACCTGAATACATCGAAGTTAGCTTAGCTACTTTAGATATTGGTGAAACACTACATCTTTCTGATTTAGTATTACCAGCAGGTGTTAGCATTGTTGTGTTAGCACAAGGTGCTGAACACAATTTACCTGTTGTCTCTATGATGGCATCAAAAGCCAGTAAAGACGATAGTGCTGCTTAATGATTAAATTGATCGTTGGCTTGGGTAATCCAGGTCGGCAGTACGAAAAGACCCGGCATAATGCCGGGTTTTTGTTTTTAGACACTTTGGCAGATCAACTCGGTTGTACTTGGGTTAACGAGTCTAAGTTTCAAGGTACTTTTGCCCAAGGCAAAATAGCCAACACCCCAGTCATGCTACTAAAACCTGCCACTTTTATGAATCTAAGTGGTCAATCTGTCGGTAAAGTCGCCCGTTACTACAAATTACAGCCCGAAGAAATTTTAGTTGTTCACGATGAATTGGATTTTAATCCTGGTATCATCAAGCTAAAAAAAGACGGCGGACATGCAGGGCATAACGGTTTAAGAGACATCATTGCCCATCTAAATTCCAATCAATTTTATCGTCTAAGAATAGGCATTGGTCGCCCTGCTGCGGGCAAAGTAGTGGCTGATTTTGTATTATCACCGCCCACAAAAAATGAATTCGAGCTATTGTTAACTGCGTTTGATTTGAGCAGAGAATTTATCCCGCAAATGGTCAATGGCGACATGACGGTAGTGATGAATACGTTGAACAGCACAAAAAAATGAAAATACAGCTATAACAAAAGCAGTTTAAATGAATAAAAACATTCCACCGAGTTTATTAGCCGACGTGTGAATGCAGTTCGACAAACTTACATTGATACATCAATCAGCATGGCTAAATAGTCCGATAATCGTTTAGATAAATGCACGGTTGCATGATTTAGTGCGTGAGAGTTTTAAAATCTGGTTTTGTCGTCTTAGTTGTTTTGTTCAATCAGCTTTTTTTCTTCATCGTCTAAATTAAATAATGAATAGACCGCTTCGTTAATTTGTTGCTCTAAAGCGTGAATGGTTTGGGTGTAGTCTTGCCATTGGCGGGTATTATTTTTCAGGTAAGTTTCCCATTCATCTTGTTTAGTGGGATTGCTTAAATCCACTTTGAGCGTTTCGGCTTTTTTCAGTTTAAAGGCTTTGCGGGCTTCGTTTGCCAATTCGGTGACGGTTTCTAACTTCCACCACTGGCTTAGTTTGGTGTTTAGTGGTTCAGCGTTGTTGTTAGGGCGAAAGTTTTCGATAAAGCGGCGTTGTACTTTCTGCTCTAATTCATAACGGGCTGTTGCGTTGGTTTGGCATTGTTCGGCTAAGTTGGCGATGGTTTTTTGTTGGTCTGCATCGGCGGTGGGAATAGGGATGCGTTCGATGTTTTGAGAAAATAATCGAACGCGCCATTCCCCGCCTTTCATTGCATCCGAAATGCCTCTTAAAAAGAACCATATAACTTTTGAATTTAATAGACTGAGCAAATACTTATCATCACTGGTTATAAAATAACCTGTATTGGGAAATAAACTGCTGCTTTCATCAATATGAAATTTTGAACCCTGTGATAAGTCTGGATAAACCAATTTTGATTCAGAAAACTTTTCATAATAAGCACAAGCGCGTAATTCCCACCAAAAATAGCCTTTATCACCGCGCTTGCGTGCTTGTGTTGTATAGCCGCTTAAGTGTTTGGCAATGTTGGGGTAGTTATTTTCTAAATACGCCCATGCCTCTGATTCGTTTAAGTTAAACCGTTCGTGCTGAGCTTGTCGAAGCATGAGCGGTTTAACTTCGGAAGTTTCAGATTTTTCCATTTCCCCTTCGACAAGCTCAGGATGAACGGAAAAATCATCATCTAGTTCCCATGCGCCGCGTGGGAATTCAGCTTCACCGCGCTGCGGTGTACTGTGCAACGCGGCGCGTTGAGACGGCATTCCCACGCAGCGCGTGGGAACGAGACTATCCGCTGTTTCGCTGTAACCCAGTTGTTTATACGTCCAACCTTTAGGAAACAAAATCAAATACAAACCCCGACTTTCAGCCCGCCAGCGTTTCAAATCCTTACCTTCTAAAAACGGCTTTAAAATTGTACCGTTCGGGTCGTCTTGTTTTAAGTGCGCGTATTGTTGTTCATCAATGACAAAGGCTTCATTCAAGCCTGTTAAAACACCACGATAAGGCGAACCATAAACGTCTTTCAAAGTTTTATAGCCCTTGGTGATTTTTTGCCGCAGGTTGGCAAAGCGTTCATCTTCTAGTTGCCACGCATCGGCTTTTAACGCGGCTTGTTTCATCACGCCAAAATCGCTTTGTAATTGCTGTCTTAAGGCGTGGTGTTGTGGGTCTTTTTTGGCGGTGATATTTAAAAATTGAAATTCCGATTTTGGAGCTTGTTTGCGGGCGCGGTCAGGTTTTTCCAGTATCAAAATGGCAGGATAAGTGGTGACACCTTCAAAGACGGGGTAATCATTAAAATCAATCACACTTAATAGATTGCTCTGCACTTTTAAAAATTCGCGTAACGGTGTGCCGCTGTTGGTTCTAAAAAAGGTCGAAGACGAGATATAACCTAGCCGCCCGCCTTTTTTCAGTAAGTTCAGCCCTAGTTCAAAAAAGTAGGTGTAAAGATCAGCCACTCCGTGATAGGTTTGGTAGTGTTCTTGTAGATACGGTTTTATCGCGCTCAAGCGTTCTTGACGCACATAAGGTGGATTGCCTAATACGACATCAAAACCGCCCGTTTCCATGACTTTGTTAAACTGCACATTCCATAAAAACGCTTGTTTGTCGGTGTGTTTATGATGAATGATGCTGTTGCCTTGTTGGATGTTTTTATCCAAGGGCTTAAGTTTTTTGCCGCGTTCAGCGGTTTCCAGCCATAAAGCCAATTGGGTGATTTCAATGGATTCTGGATTAAGGTCAACGCCGAATAAGTTGTTATTGAGTATTTCTGCATCTAAATCCAAACCGAATAAATCGGCATGTTTGGCATCCAGTTTATTAATGCGCTGATTAACAAAATCGTATTCGTTTTTCAGATATTTAAACGCGCCAATTAAAAATGCACCACTGCCACAAGCAGGGTCGAGTACGCGCGTGTTAGCAAGTATTTCTCGATACGCTAACCAATACGCCGCGCTGTCAAGTTCATGGATAATATTGGCTTGTTTTTTTGCTAGATAGCCGCCTAGGGTGTGTTGAATAATGTAGTCAGTGATAAATTCAGGCGTGTAAACAATGCCGTCTTGTTTGCGTTTGCCCGTTGTACCTGTTGCTTTGACGATGCTTTGTAGTTCTTGTTCTTCGCTAACGGTTTCATAAATTTCGTCTAAATCGGCGATGGATTGTTCAAAAATATGCCCTAAAACAGGTGTGCCGATGTCGTTATCAAAATCGTAGTCATACAGAGTTTTGAATTTTTTCAGTAATTCGTCACTGACAATTAAATTTTCCAGTTCTGCGTCTGGCGCGAATAAGCCGCCGTTATAGGCAGGAATGTTGAAGGGTTTGTTGCCTTTGTCGATGTCGGTGAACAGTTTTTTGACCACATCCCAGACTGTCATGCCTGCATATTTGCCGTAAATACGGTCGTGTAAAGTGTTATGCGGTAATAAATCGCGGTCTTCGGCAAAGGCGATAAACAATATTCTATCCAGCAATTTTTGACTTAGCCTGACCATCGTTTTACGACGTATGCTGTTGTTGTCTTTTTTTAAGCCGTTAATTAGGTCAATCCGCAATTGTCGATAATCACGGTACAGTTGCGCGGTGATGTCTTTTTCTTGTTGTTGCGAGTCGTTAAACAGTTTTTCAGTTGCACCGCCTAATAAATTGGTCTTACTCAGCAATAAGACAAAACGGGCATATTCTTCGGGCTTGATTAACTCTTCAATAAACCATTGTTCATAGTGGCGGTTGGATTCGGGGAATTTGTACAACCGAAATTCTAAGCAGTTGGACACTAAAAACCATTTTGCCGTGCCTTGGCTATCAACTGCGTAGCGGGTGGCTTGTGCAACGGTTGATTCTTTTCGGTTTAACATGGGGCGGGTTAGGTCGTAAGTCTTGGGGCTTTTAAATTCAAACGGCACTAGCACGGTTTTTTCATTTTTGGAAAATTCACCCAGCGCGTAATCAATGCCTGTCAGTTCGGTTTCTACATCCCACGCTTTGGCATTATGTTGGTCGCCTACAGATTTGTAACCTAATAGTTCTTTGAAAAAAACCAGAAAATCATGACTTTGTGCGAGTTCTTTGGCTTTTTTATGAATATCTTGATTGCTTAAACGGCGTTCGATGATTTTTTTGTGCTTGTCGGGAATGTCGCCATTTTTCAGAATACCTTGAGCCGTTATCGCTTTTTGAAGCAATTTACGATTAAACAAAGCGTTATTATCTTTTTTTGGGGTTTTGGTATCGGTCATGGTTTTTTAAGTAATAACGGCTGAGTGAAATGAAGAGGATTACTTAATTTGTAATCATACTAACATTCTTGTTAAGGGGCTGTTGTCGTCGATGATGAGAGGTTGGTTGTTGTCACAGTGGGCAATCAATTCGCTGAGTTGTTGGTACTGTTCGGAATGTTGTTGATTGATAGCATCAATGACAGCGGACACTTCGCTGTCTATTAGGCTGAACGCGTTAATAATGCCTTTGTTGAGTCCGTTTAACGCACTCTTTTTTAGTGAGGGTTGGGCTTTTTTTAAAATAAAAAACGGGATTAACCACGTTAAGGCGATGAGCAAACTACTATGTACGGCAAAATCAACGCCTAGATAGGGAACAGCAGTCATGTTGCTGTGGTAATAACCGATAAACACTTGATACGTTACCCATGCCATTGCGCTGAGTGGTAGGGTGATTTCGCATAAACGCATGGCTTTTAAAAAGCCACGGTGCAAATTACTGCCTGGTGCGGCTAACGCGAGGCGTGCCGAGAGTTCACTTTGGGTTTGCACGATTTTTGCGGCTTTGTCGCGTAGCGTGGTGAGTTGTTTTTTCAGTGGTAACACAGGCAAGCTGGCTTGGTCAGCGGTACTAATTAATTCATCAATGGCATCATTAAAATGGGTGTCTGCCCAATCATCCCATAGCTTTAATTGATGAGCATCGCTGTGTTTAGCCAACGCGGGCGGCGATATTAAATCGCTGGCGTGGTCGGCATAGTGTTGGGCAAGTTGTTGGCAAGACCAGACAAAGCCTTGTTGTAGTAGAGTGCAGGTTGCTTGCCATTGGCTGTGCCAGTCCGCTTTAAGCTGTTGAGCTTGATGCGGTGAACCTAAACGGGTTAGCGCGGTTTGCAGGATTTGTTTGAGTGCTTGTTTGCGCACCTGTGAGCCGCGTTGTTCGAGTTGTTCAATAATGTGTTGGTTGGCTAGAGAAACAATGAGGTTTTCTAGCTGGGTAAACTCATCCGCTTGTGGCTCGTCAACGCAGGCGGTTTTAAAAATCATCGGTTCAATAAAACCTGCTTTTTGCAGTTGCTGATTAAAATCGCTAAGTTGTGCGGGTTGCCCTCTGTCCCATTGGTTTAGAACAAATAACCACGCGTGTCGTCCACCTTCGGCAAGTAATAATCGCCATGCTTTTTCATCACGATACCGTTCAGGACTGACGACATAAATTAAAATGTCAATATGCGGTAGCCAGTCTAGCACTTGTTGTTTGTTACTCAGTTCGGTGCTATCAAAATCGGGCATATCAATCCAGATGATGTTTTTTTTATGCACGTCATCGTGGTGGGCAAGGTTTATTTTCGCGAGCGGCAGTTGCTCAGCTAACGAGGGTAGGGCGATGCTGTGGTGATAAAACAGTGTCACTTCACGTGAAGTGGGTCGCTCTATGCCTGATTTAGCAATGGCTTTGCCTGCTAAGCGGTTGAGTAACGCGCTTTTGCCGACACCTGTGCCGCCCATGAAAGCAACTATCAAAGGGCGCGTGGTTGCCGATTGGTTACTGGAAAATAAGGCATCGGGCGAGCGCGTATCAATATCATGCAGTTGCTGTGCAGTGTCGCTATTTAGCCAACCTGCCGCTTGAGCTTGCTCTGCCCAATGCTGGGTTTTTTTTACTAATTCAAAGTAATCGTAAGCCATGACGTTTGTCGATGAGTTGTTGCTCAGCCGCGTGTAGCGAATCTGGCGTAATGTTGAAATAAGTTAAGGCGGAAAGTTGTTCAGGTAATGTTAACAAGTGTTTAATTAAGGTGTCGATAAACAAACGTTGTTTAACAGTGTGCAGTTGTTGCTGTTTTAAATCGTTTTCGACTTTGTGCATATAACTGCCTATCGCGCTTTCAGTGAGCATGGCGGTGACTGTGAGCATCGCGGGGGCAATCACTAAATCTTGTACACCAATACCGCCAGTATGTAAGGTAAAAGCAATCACCGCCGCATCGGCAGTCACGCGAGTAGCGCGTAAGGTGTTTAATACCATCGGCTGTTGCTGCAGTTTATGATAAAGCTGCTCGGCGGCGTGTTCGACCTCTTGCTGAAAATCAATGTGATAGTCATGCGCTGCCTCAGAAAATTCTGCTAATAAGCGAGGGCGTTCAGTGCGTAATAAACTGTTTAATGCTTTCCACCACTGGCTTTGTTGATGATGTTCGGCTTGGTCGAGCAATTTATCCACCAGTTGAATCAAGCTGTGTTCGGCGATTTGTTTTAATAACGCCACTTCATGGCTACTGTTAGCAATATGTTGACGTTTACGTCCTAGTTTCATGAGTTGTTTAACTGGCCATGTTAAGGCTTTACGCGCTCCAGCTAAAAATCCTGCTAAGTGGGGAATTTCTAATAGCGTAAGTAATTCGGCTAAGGCGTGCTGAAAGGTTTCATAATGATGCGGATGATTTAAAAAATCCCGCTGGTAACTGGCGAGTGCTGATTGCATTGCCTCAGCGCACAATGCTTGCCAGTCTGCAAGGGCTTGATGTTCAGCGCGTATCGGCTCTAGCCATAGATGCCAGTATTTTTGCAGTAACTCTTGTGTAAAACGCGCCTGTTTTTTATGGCTGACTTGTCGGGCTAAATCATGTAATAAAGCTGTTTGCTTAGCTGACCACTGCGGTGCGCCCGTTTGTTTTTCATAAAATAACGGTACTACGTCAGGAAATGCGTCGTTTCTGTGCGCGCGCCATTTTTCTTGTAATGAATTAATCAGTACCGCTTCTGAGCCTTCGGGCAATTTGTTTAAACAAATAACTACGGGCTGATGTAAATCTTGCAAAAAAGCCATCATATCCCACACGGATTGATCGGCGTATTTCTCTTTGCTAACAACCAAAATCACTATATCTGCCAAGGCGATGGCACGAATTACGCCTTCACGATAAGTTGCCGAATCAATCGAATCAAAATCTGGCGTATCCCATAACACCCCGTGTGGCAATAGCGAGGATTCATTATCAAGCGCGGTTAAAGAATAGCAATCATGGCGGTCATTGCTGAGTTGGCTTTGTGATAGTTGTTGAAAACGCCCAAAATAATGCGCTAAATCGTGACAATCATTAAGACGCACGCCATGACAAAAACCTTGCGGATGTACCGTATAACCCGCTAAAGGACTAACGCCTGCAACCTGACAATTTAACAAGACATTTACCAGCGAACTTTTACCTGCCTGCGTAGGACCAATAACGGCCATTTGTAACGGCGGATTCGTTGAGGTATTTAGCAACTGCCCTTTGCGAATAAATGCTTCCGCTAAAATTAATTGGTCTATACGTTGTTGATACAAGGTACGCCGCGCCTCGTTGCCTTGTTGGCTTAAAACGGACTGATAGCGTTGTTTTAATAGTTGGATAAATTCAAGCATATAAGCTTTACTCAAGGTTATAATGACCAACCATTTTACTTTGTTTGATGAACGGGTGTTAACAATACCAACGCATTAGTTCTAACTTAAATCGAGGTTATATTCCCATGAAGAAATTAGCAATTATTTTACTGGTTTTAAGCTGCACAGCCTTAGTGGCTTGTGGCAGAGGTTCGGAAGTCAACGGGCATAATATGAAAACCGCTTACCGCTCAATCAAAGGCTTAAAAAAATATATGCCAGCCGAAAAACAAATGGAATTTGAAGTGTCATTTTGGATGTTGCGTGATGCTAATAAGGACGATGATACCTTTTTAGATGTGGTCGATGGTAAAAAGCCAGAAGAAATTATTGACATGGGCAAAGCTCTGTATCAAGAACGCAAAGCCGCAGGTTTTAAAGAATATGAACAGTATCCAACATGGGAAGCAATGATTACTAAATTTGGTAAAGAAAGACTGGATCAGGATAAACTTAAAAAATCTCAGTCTGATGATAAAAATAGACCAGATGATTCTATTTTATACAATCCTCGTTCACCGCACCGTTAAGGTAAAATTTGCACTGTTGATGTAAATTCCTTTATTTTAAAAAATAATATTTTTCACAAGACCCTTGTTGTATGTTTGCTAAAACGACTCTAATAAAACGATTATTACTGCCCGTGACGCTCTGTTTGCTCGCGGTGGTATCGTTTTGTGTTCGTTTGGCGGATATTAGCCTTATTGATTTGATGAGTGGATTTTCTCACCCATTGGAAGGGTGGGATCATCTTATTACCATGTTAGGTGTTGGTATTTGGGCAGCACAATTACGCGGTAAAGCTATTTGGTTATTGCCACTCACTTTTGTTAGTGTAATGAGTCTAGGCGGCATTTCAGGTGCGGCGAGTTATTTAGTCGTGCCAAGTGCGGAAATCTTGATTTTATTATCGTGCTTAGTGTTTAGCGCGTTAATTATGCGAAAAATCCGTTTTAATACCAAAATCAACGTGCTAATCGTGGCATTTTTTGCATTCTTTCACGGTTACGCACACGGTCAAGAAATCTCCACATCCGCCAGTTTAATTTCCTATACCTTAGGTTTTATGGTTGCCACGCTGTTATTACACGGCGCGGGTATTTTAGTTGCAAGGTTAGTATTAATTGCCTTCACGTTTTTTGTTAGCCATGCACTTCATGCCGCTGAAGCAGTTGAATTAGCCAAACAGACAACTATCAGTCACAGTGTTGTGAGTTATCAAGTTGATAAAACAGATGTTAGCGATTTTTTTGCTCAACAAATAAATAAATAAAGAGCAACGCACCCAGACAAAAAAACCACCACCCACCATTATGGTGCAGTGGCTTAACTTAATTCCACCAATCAAGGCGGTTTGGTGTTGTTCTAAAATTAGCGTTGCGTGGGCAATTGATTTGCCCGCAATGAACGCGAGTCTGTGTCATTTAGCCAGCGGCGTTGGACTAACCTCGCCACCTGCTGCTGTGCAGTATTATTTTATCTTTGCGTCCCTGCTCGTTGTTTTTCTTGTTTCGTACAATTTCTGCTACGTCTTCTATCCAAAGCAACATCAAAGCCACTGCCTTGCCCTTGCTCGTTGCGTTAAAAAATCAAAAAAATTCATCGCTTTATTTCTAACGCTTTGGCGTTTACTGTTTTATTCCCTGTTTAGTTTTTCAATCAAAGATTGCTTTTTAGTCTCAAAGCAAGGCGTTGTCGTGCCTTTTGAAAATGCAATCTCATCAAAACTCACTGGAGTTCCTATGAAAACGTATTTATCAAAACTTACCGTTCTTTTTTTAGCCACCCTCACGCCAAATTTTGCCCACGCGCATTCCATGCAAATGACGGCTATTGATTGTCTCAGCGGTTTTATTCATCCACTACAAGGTTTAGATCATATTGTTGCCATGTTAGCCGTTGGTGTTTGGGCAATGCAGTTGCGCGGTCACGCGCTTTGGTTGCTACCGCTAACTTTTATTAGCGTGATGGGTTTGGGCGGTTTATTGGGCATAACGGGGTTAGCGGTATCTAGCGCAGAACTGATTATTTTGCTGTCTGGCTTAGTATTAAGTGTTCTTGCCGTTAAAAAAGTGCGGTTTAGTCTAAAAATAAATGTACTTATCGTGGCGTTTTTTGCCTTTTTTCATGGCTACGCACACGGCTACGAACTCACCGATTCAGCCAATTTTTTATCTTATAGCTTAGGTTTTATGATCGCTACCGCGCTACTACATGGTATGGGCATGATACTTAGCTTGCTAGTTCAAGCGACACTTTATGTAAAAAATACTGTTCGCTTGTGAATAACTATTTAACCGATGCTCGTAGTGTGTTGGGGGAACTTTGATTAGTTCACGAAGGTGATGTTGACGTTAAATCAAGATTGCAACTACAAAACTTTACATTAACTATAAATTTCCGAGGAGGAAATATGAAAAAAATATTTGCATTAATCGCAATGGCAATGATGGTACTGAGTTTATCAGGTTGTATTGATAGTCAAGACGATTCTGGCGGCAAATTGCCTTCTAAAGACATCCCTACTAAATAACTAACGGTTCACTGTTTCGTACAGTGAACAACAATGCGTTTACCTGTGCTTTTTAGTGTCTATCCTCCAAGTTGTTGCTAAACACAAACGCATTGTTAAGCCGTTAGCTATTGACAACCCCAGTTGCACAAACTGGATTTTTTCAACTTAGCCTCGCTCTCCTGTTTTATGACAGAAGAGCGAGAGACCCACTTTTTAAAAAAAATCATTAATTACAAGGATTCAAATGTTAAAAAAATTTTTAGTGTCAATGTTGATTGCTTTATCTGTTGTAGCTATTTCTTCACCTGCTTTTGCTGAAACGGATAAAGGCAGAGTGACTTATAAACCTGCCGAATCAATTGACATGACGGTAGCAAAAATTCAGTTGGCGGTTGATGCGATTGCCAAAAATGCAAGCCGTGAAGAAATTGATAACCTAATCAAAGATGCGGCGGACTTTTCTAAAGAAATCAACGCCAATGACAAAGTTGATAGATCGCGTACCAAAGCCACGTCTAAATTAAAAGCCATCCGTGCAAAAGCAAAAGAGGGTGCTTTACCTGAAGTAGAACAGGAACTGAAAGACACCATAAAAGACTTCAATGATTTGAAAAGCTTAATTTAGTCGTTCGTTAAAACCAATGCTTCGTCATGTATCAAACGATACTGTTAAAAATTCATTTAAGACAATAACGAAGCTAACACAATTATTCATTTCTATTTCAGGAATAACTTTATGAAAGCATTAAAAACAATTTTCTCTTCTTTTGTCATTGCACTACTGATGACTACTTCTTTGAATGTGTTCGCGGCTGAAAAAGCCATCAAAGCACCCGAAGCGGTTGAAGCAGCAGTGGCAAAAACACAAGCGGCACTCGATGCCTTAACATCGGGACAACCTGCCGAAGAAGTCAGCAAGCTGATTAAAGCGGCTTCTGAAGCAACCAGTGAGATTTACTCAAACTACAAAGCAGAAAAGGTGCGTGATACCGTCATGCTCAAATTAAAAACAATTCGTAAACAAGTCATCGCGGGCGAAAAACCTGAAGCCGAGGAAGGCTTGAAAAAAGCGGTTGATGATCTTAATGGTATGAAAAGCATAATCTAACCTCAACTGCCGCTATTCGCACGCTGTTTAGTTTGCAAATAGCGGCACTTTTTTGGAGCTGTTTTAACCATGACTGTTGATTCACATTCTCACGGCACGCTGTCCAAAACATTGGTACGAACTCAGGCATTCATCGCTTTGTTCATTTTGCTTTGGCTAGGCGGGTTTAATTTTTTTTCGCCCAGTAATTTTCGCTTGCAAGCAGGTGTACATGGGCTGAGTACTATTTCAGCGGTGGTGGCGGGAACGTTTTTAACGCATCGAGCCTATCACTTGATACGCGGCGTACACATTAATTTTAAATCCCTGCGTTATTGGACGTTGGCAGCTACAGTATTGAATTTTCTTGGTGCAGTCAGTGGTAACTGGGTTTATACCCGTTATCGCGGTGAAGGCGGTGCAAAAGATTGGATACTTGCACACGCGCCAACTTTTCACAATGTAATGATGGAATTTAAAGAATTTGTGTCGTTATTTCCATTTCCGTTGATGTTAGCCGTTACCTTTATGTTGTTTTACTACGGTGATGCCATTGTGACGCGGCGTGATTTACTGCAATTTGTCGGACTGTTGATGTTAATTGCATGGCTGTTTTTATTACTCGGTTTTGTCGCGGGTTTAACGCTTGCCAAACTACATTTTCTTTAGGCGTGTTTATGATTGATAACACAGAAAATAATACCTCAGTCCCGCTTTTTTCAGGACCTGCGATTGCCGCGACGCTATCGTTTTTGCTGGGTTTTTATACGCTGATGATTACTCATCATATTTCGCGTATTTCTAAACCATTAGACCAACTTATTCATTCCTATGGTCAATGGATACCTGGTTCAGTCGGCAGTGGTGCGTTAGGGAGTACAGGCTCTTATTCGGGTAAAGAAGCACTGGCGTTAATGGTTTGGTTATTGAGTTGGGGCATATTCCACGCACTGTGGCGTAAACAAGACTTGTCAATTCAGCGTTGGCTACCGATTTTTTTAGTCAGTTTATTAGTCGTTACACTGGGCTTTATTCACCCTGTCATCGACCCTGTTGTAGTATTTATACTTAATTTATTGGAACTGTAGTCATGAAAATATCGCTATTTTTTATTGCCATATTACTACAGATAATCAGTGCAAACGTATGGGCTGAAGGTGTGTTAATGGACGTTGCACCCAAAGACAATTCCGTAATTTCGGCATCAACATTTGATAATAAAGTCACCTTGGCGTTTAGCGGCAATGTCAGCGATCGCACGCCATCGCTGGTTGTTTTGGATAGCAACGGCATACGGGTGGATAACCAAGATTTAATATTAACGGTTGCCGATGATCGAGGTCGCAGTGTTTTAACGGCAACCACTAAAAATTTAGCCGTAGGTCGCTATGTTGTTCGTTATCGCGTGGTAACTAAAGATGGGCTAATCGTAAGCGGTATTTGTCGATTTGAGATTAAGGCGTAACACAAATGAAATGGTTAACAATACTCTGTTTATTTTTGGCATCTTCCATTGCAATGGCATCAGTGCCGCTCGCACCGCGCATGGGCGCGGGTGGAAAAATTGATATGTTTGGCTGTATGCAGAGCAATGATTTTTATATTGCCAATTTTGCTGCTTATCCATTTTATGCTATGCAGCAACAAGGCAAGAACAAAACGCCAATTATGCCTTACTGCCAAGATTTTCCTTTCACAGGCGATACGCAAATCATGCTAGATTTATTAGATCGTGATGTCCGCCGCAAATCCGTGTGGATAAAAATTTTTGATAATCACAAGAGCTTAATTGCCGAAACAACACCTGCTGTACAAAAACAAGCTGTTATTACAACTCGCGTGAATTTTCCGCATCAAGGGCAATATGACGTGGTGCTGTATGTTGAAGATAACGATTTAAACGTCAATCCAGAAACCAGCGCGTTACATATACCATTGATGGTCGCGATGACAGTCGTTGGTGAACCAGCCTCAACAGGCAATTTTTTAACCGTCACGCTAGTGATTATTATTTTTGCTTTAGGCTTAGGCTGGTTAGTAACACGTCAGTTAAAACCGAAAAAACTAACCGTTTAATGAGGTACTGAAAAATCTTGATTGGCAAACGGATTAATCTTTGGACGAATGACGACATTAAAACCAAAATCGGTCATTTGATGACAAGCATTACACGCGGCGGTTAATTTATCGAACTGCTCAGTAAACTGAGTTAAATTTTTAGTATTAACCGCTTTTTCCACCGCACTCATCGGTTTATCCATCGTGCTTGCAATTAATTGTGCAATCGGCGTGGTAATGTTTTTGTGCGTAGGATGATATTTTGCCGCATCCTCAAAACCTTCCCTTAGCTCATCAATTTCATAAGCCGCCAAAGACCAGTTTTGTGCCTGTCCTGCCAACCACAATTTGGCATGGCGCATACTGGTCATAGACATAATTTCGCCTAAACCAGCGTGTTGCGTGTTTTCAGTAGTGGGATTATTTGTTGCACAACCCAAAAGCAGCATGACGCTAATCAACGGTAAAAAGGATTTTTTAAACATAAAAAGAATCCAGAAATAGTTAACAATTTTCTAGTCTAGCTGACGCAATAGCAAATTTTAAGTAAAAAACTCATAAAAGGGAGAAAAATAAATGTTTCAAAAAAATAAGCTGCTGTTCATGCTATTAATTGCCACGCATTTTTACGCGGAACAAGCGAAGGCTGTATCAGAAAGCGTAAAAGAATTACCCACAATGGATATTGTTGGCAACACTGACACAAACACAAATGCACAGAATTTATTAGGTTCGGGTACATTTTTGAGTGCGGAAGATTTATTTGATAGCCATGTGGTGAACGTCAATGAAGCATTACGGAAAGTACCTGGTGTGTTTGTGCGTGATGAAGAAGGTTTTGGGCTAAGACCCAACATTGGTATTCGCGGCATGAATCCATTTCGCTCAACTAAGGTATTATTTTTAGAAGACGGTACCGCTTAATTTTGCCCCTTATGGCGATAATGACATTTACTATCATCCTCTTATTGAACGCTACGATGGTATTGAAGTGATTAAAGGTGCTGACCTGACTCAATATGGACCACAAACGATTAGCGGTGCGGTCAATTACATCACGCCTAATCCGCCGAAAGAAGCCAGTGGTTTTATCAGTTTTACGGGAGGCAATCGTGATTATCTAAATGGTCATGCACGTTATGGTGGTACTATCGAAAAATTGGGCGAACTAAACAGCGTTGGTGGTCTAGTCGATTATCTGCATAAAGAAGGACAAGGTGCGCGAGATAACACATTTGCAAAAATTGATGATGTTAATCTTAAGACAGTGATACAAATGAATGATAAAAATTCGTTAGTATTACGCGGTGATTTTTATCAGGAAAATTCCCAATCTACTTTTGGTTTAACCAAAGCGGAATATCGCAATTTTGGTCGTTATTACAATCCTTTTAAAAATGATACATTTCAAACCAGTCGCTGGGCAACTTCGGCTACGCATACCTATCAATTCAATGATGATGTAAGTCTTTCTACCAGTTTTTATTGGTCAACATTTAGCCGCGATTGGTGGCGGCAAATGAATCAGCAACCGACTGATAATAATTGTGGATCAGCATTTAGAGAACGGCGTTTGAATGGTCAAGCAATTAATGTTGATAATTGTAATTTTACCCGTGGACGATTACGCACCTATGAAACTTGGGGTGTTGCACCAACATTACACGCTAAACATAAATTGTTTGGTGTCACTAGTGAATTGGAGGCTGGATTTCGCGCCCATTTTGAAAACCAACATCGCTTAACCATAGACGGAAACTCACCCACTGCGCGTGATGGCGTAGTCGGTGAAAATAATGATCGTTTTGCCGATGCGTATTCTGGGTATATTCAAAACAAATTCATACTGGGCAATTGGACAATCATACCTGGTGTTCGTGTTGAATCGGTTAGTTATAAACGGGTCAATCATTTGAATGGCACACAAGGACAATCTAGCCTGACAGAAGCACTTCCTTCATTTGCAATGAATTATACCCCCTGTTGATGAGGCAACTTTCTTTTTTGGCGTTCATAAAGGTTTCGCGCCACCGCGTGTAGAAGATAGCGTTTATAATAACGGCAATAGCGTAGAAATTGGTGCGGAAAAAAGTTGGAATTATGAATTAGGCGTTCGTAGTAAGCCATTGGCAGGTATAAAAACTGAGCTGACTTTATTTCATAATGATTTTCAAAATCTGACCATGTTAGGTACGGTTGGCGGTAACGATACGCCTGTTGCACAAGGTAAGGCATTGTTTCAAGGCATTGAATTTATGAACCGCATTGATAGTGCTGAACTGTTCAACTGGACACACAATCCTTATCTTCAAGTTGCTTATACTTGGATACCGACTGCCGAAATGACCTCTGTATTTCGTTGCTTACCGCTTTCAGATGGCAGTATTTCAGCCAGTTGCCCCAATGGTAATGTGTTTGGTTCAAAAGCAGGCAATCGCTCACCTTACGCGCCAGAACATTTACTCACTGCAACAATAGGCTATTCGCACCCAATGGGTTTTGATGCACATTTAGAAGCCGTGTTTGTCGCTGAACAATTTGGTGATTTTATGAATTTGACCTCTGGCAGTGATCATCCAAATGGCCCGAATAGTATTGAAGCGAGATCAGGGCAATATGGAAAAATTCAGGATTATGTGGTCTTCAATTTAGCCAGCACTTATCGCGTTTATAAAGGACTTGATTTATTTGTGTCGGTAAAAAATATACTTGATAATCAATACATCACAGATAGAGTTCGTGGTATTTTGCCTGGTTCACCTCGACTGGTACAAGCAGGGTTTAAATACGAATTTTAATAGATTAGCCTGAGTTCGACATAAAGAATTAATAAGGATAATGTTAGAAAAAGTAAAGATGATGGTGACAAAAGACCTGATGACTCTATTTTGTAATCCACGCTCAGTACAGTATTAAATTATCGCGATTTATCATTACTTCGACAGGGAAGTTAATCGGAATACAGGAAATGATTGATATATTCTATGAGAATAAATAAAAAATCAGTTGACTGAAATAGAATATCTGGCTACAATGTGCGTCTCATCTAGGGGCTTTGAACGAAAATCTTCAGATGATAAAAAAATTTTCGGGGTGTAGCGCAGTTTGGTAGCGCGCCTGCTTTGGGAGCAGGATGTCGGGGGTTCGAATCCCTCCACCCCGACCACTTTTAGCAAGACAATCGTCAAGCCAATCGCGTTTATCCTAGTTTGTGTTGTCATCTATGACACAGTTCTATGGGGTTATAGCTCAGCTGGATAGAGCATCGGCCTTCTAAGCCGAGGGTCGTAGGTTCGAATCCTACTAATCCCGCCATCACTTTCTCTCAGTATTATCAATCATCCTGCAAGTCTGTTTTAATGCAGATTCTGCATATAGTCATATCTTTCTGTTTTCAATTAGTTAGCTACCACGCTTAAATAGTCACTTGTTTAAGATTTCTTAATGGTGCAGCGTTCCAATGTGTGATTGCCCAGCTTATTAATTCACTGACTGGAGCGTGTTGTAATTCATGTGGCGGATTTTGTTTTAACAATTCCAATAACTCAAAAATCACCCTATTCGGTGTTGTTAAATTAACAGCCGTGGCGCGTGTCTGTTTACTGAGTTTATAGCCGATTTGATCCACGATAACGGGAACGTGCATATAATCAGGCGTAGGTAAGCCTAATAACTGTTGTAAATAAATTTGTTTGGGCGTTTCTGCTAATAAATCACAACCACGCATCACTTGATTAATCTGTTGCAGGTAGTCATCAATCACGACTGCAAATTGGTAGGCAATAATCCCATCTTTGCGTTTTAAAATAAAGTCGCCATGTTGTTCGGCTATATTATGAGCGATTAAACCTTGTAGACCATCGTTAAAGCTAATAACGCCAGCATTGGTTTTGACGCGCAAGGCGTAGGGGCTATCAGGTGGCGTTAATTTATTGCGACACAAACCACTATAAATAGCAGTTGTTTGACTAGTAGCCAAGGTTTTTCGACTGCAACTACACGGGTAAATGAGCTGATGATTAGCCAGTTCGTTGAGCTTATCTTGATACGCATTCAGACATTGGCTTTGATAAGCCACGCTATCATCCCAATACAGACCAAACGTATCGAGTGTTGTTAAGATGGCACTGTCCGCGCCTTTTACATTACGCGGGGTATCGAGATCATCAATACGGAGTAACCATTTACCGTGCTGTGAACGTGCCTGTAAAAAACTAGCCAGCGCGGTGTAAAGTGAGCCAAGGTGTAAAGGGCCGGTTGGCGAGGGTGCGAACCGCCCTATGATGTTGTCTGGGTTAGACAAGTTTAACCCATTTGTTTTTCTCGAATTTCATCCAAGGTTTTGCAGTCGATACACAAAGTCGCCGTTGGTCTTGCTTCTAAACGACGAATACCTATATCAATACCGCACGATTCACAAAAGCCATAATCGCCTGATTCAATTTCTTTAAGAGCCTCATCAATCTTTTTAATCAGGCGGCGTTCACGGTCACGCGTTCTCAATTCCAAACTGAACTCTGACTCTTGAGTCGCACGATCATTAGGATCAGGAAAATTAGCCGCATCATCCTGCATGTGGTGAACTGTACGGTCTACTTCGTGCATTAATTCAGCTTTCCAATTATTTAGAATGCTCTCAAAATGTTTGAGTTGTTTGTCATTCATGTATTCTTCGCCTTCTACTTCTGCATAAGGCTTAAAACTGAAAGGTGACACATTCGATTTAGCACTATCGGTCATCCATTAACTCCAAAGGACAAGGTAAATAAAAACTGCGCATTTTTAGCAGAATAGTCACCTGTTAGCAAGGATTATTGGTATGATTCTAATTTTTTGACCAATGGTGTTGCAGATGGATAAACGATTAGCAAAACGAACTTTCGATATATCCTCGTTTCATGTCATGGATTTATTACGCCGTGCTAAACAATTAGAGGCACAAGGTAGAGATGTGATTCACATGGAAATTGGTGAACCAGACTTTACTGCACCGCAAATGATTGTCGATGCAGGCGTTAAACAACTGCTTACAGGTGAGATTAAATATACTTCTGCGGCTGGTTTGCCTGCATTACGCGAAAAAATTGCCGAATTTTATCAGCAACGCTATGGGGTAACCGTTGCAACACAACGTATTTTTGTCACTCCAGGTGCATCAGGGGCGTTTTTATTGGCATTTGGCGTAAGTTTGAACCCACAAGATGAGCTATTAATGACCGACCCGTGCTACCCCTGTAACAGCAATTTTGCGACCTTATTTGATGCTAAAACTAAAACTATCCCTGTTAATGCAGATTCAAATTACCAACTAACTGCTGAATATATTCAGCAAAACTGGACATCCGTAAGCAAAGGCGTGTTAATCGCTTCGCCGTCTAATCCAACAGGTACATTAATTACCGCTGAGGATTTAAAGCAAGCCATTGAAACAGTTAATAATTTAGGTGGGTGTTTTTATTCCGATGAAATTTATCACGGCTTAGTCTATGACCAACCTGCTGCTTCTGCCTTAGAGTTTAGTGATGATGTATTTATCATCAATAGTTTTTCTAAATATTTTGCCATGACAGGTTGGCGTATTGGTTGGTTAATCGTGCCAGAAGGCTTTATTGAAGCCACGGAAAAACTGGCACAAAATATTTTCATTGCCACATCAACTGACGCGCAATATGCCGCACTCGCTGCTTTTAATCCCGACACACAGGCAGAATTGGAACGTAGACGCAAAGAGTTTGCCTTACGCCGTGATTTTCTTTATGAAAACCTTTTACGCCTCGGTTTTGAAATTTCTGTCAAACCCGAAGGCGCGTTTTATATTTACGCTAACTGTCGTAAATTCACCGATGACAGTTATTCATTTGCCTTAGATTTGTTGGAAGCTGAAGCGGTAGCTATTACGCCTGGTAAAGATTTTGGCACGCATGACGCACGCCACGCGCTACGGTTTGCTTATACTACATCCATAGAACGCATGGCGATTGCTATAAAACGTTTGGAGCGATTTTTGGTAATGCGTAACTACGCGTGATTTGTACGCTGTAGAGGCGTTGCAATGCAACGTCTCTACGAGTCGCTTGTTTTAGCACTATAGCTATAACAAATGTTCAACTGCCTCGCGTTCTTCTTTTAACTCAGTTTCGCTTGCACGCATTTTTTGTTTGCTAAACTCATTAATCGGCAAACCTTTAACAATTTTTAATTTGCCATTAATGACAGTAACAGGAAACGAATAAACCAAGCCTTTATCAATACCATAGCTACCGTCAGACAATACGCCCATACTCACCCAATCGCCTTCTTCTGTGCCTAATGCCCAAGTGCGCATTTGATCAATCGCCGCGTTCGCCGCTGAAGCCGCACTGGATTGTCCTCTGGCAGCAATAACTGCCGCGCCACGTTGCTGAACCGTCGGAATAAAATCATTGACAAACCAGTCATTTTCTACCAATGACAATGCGTCTTGCCCTTTGACTTTGGCGTGATGTAAGTCTGGATATTGTGTAGTGGAATGATTACCCCAGATGGTCATGTTTTTTATATCCGTGACTAACACGCCACATTTTTCTGCTAACTGGCTGATAGCACGATTGTGATCTAAGCGGGTCATGCAGGAGAAATTTTCAGGCTTCAAATCAGGTGCGTTTTTTAAGGCGATTAAGGCATTCGTATTGGCGGGATTGCCTGTCACTAATACCTTAACATCACGACTGGCAACTTCATTTAAGGCTTTACCTTGTACCGAGAAAATTTCAGCATTTACCTCTAATAAGTCTTTACGCTCCATACCCGCGCCTCTTGGACGCGCACCGACCAAAAACGCATAATCGACATTTTTAAACGCTATTTTAGGATCATCAGTGATTTCAACGCGCCGTAGTAACGGGCTAGCGCAATCTTTTAATTCCATAACCACGCCTTGCAAAGCCGCCATTGCGGGGGTAATTTCTAACAAATGCAATACGATAGGTTGCTCAGGACCTAACAAAGACCCTGATGCTAAACGAAACAGCAATGAATAACTAATTTGACCTGCCGCGCCTGTAACTGCTATGTGTATAGGTGTTTTCATTCGATTTCCTTAACTTGTGTATGCAATAAAACGTGATGGTTATCATAATACACAGCGTAGTCACACTTCGCCAGAAAAACCCACGGCTTAATCACGGCGCGGTTTTGTTTATCGGGTATAATGGCGCGTGAAATCATTAGCAAATTCTCAGGTTAACCATGAAGAAATTACTCTTTCAATTCGATACTGATACTTACCCCTCTGTTTTTGATACCGTTGTTGGCTACGATGGCGGTGCCGATCATGTCATTGGACACGGCAGTTTAATGCCTGACAATGTGACTGCATTAGTCGAAGGTGCTATTTTTACTCGCGCCCCTAAAGATAAGAAAAATACCGCGATTTTTGTTGGCGGCAGTGACATCATTGCAGGTGAAGCATTGTTCGCCGCTGTGCAGCAGCATTTTTTTTACGGTTTTCAAGTATCGGTGATGCTAGACAGTAATGGCAGTAATACCACCGCCGCCGCCGCCGTGGCAAAACTCGCTATTAGCGGCACACTGGCAGGTAAAAAAGCCGTTGTCTTAGCAGGCACAGGTCCCGTTGGACAACGTGCCGCCGCTATGTTGGCAGGCGAGGGCGCGAAAGTATCCATTACCGCACGAACAATGGCACGCGCCGTACAAGCCTGTGACAACATGAAAGCCCGTTTTGGTGTGGACATCACACCAATCGAAGCCTTCGATAATGATGCCAGAGCCAAAGCTATTGAACATGCCAATATTGTGTTGGCAACAGGCGCGGCAGGTATTGAATTACTAACCCCCGAACAATGGCAGAATAACCCCAACCTTGAAATGATCGTTGATGCCAATGCTACGCCACCGTTAGGTATTGGCGGCACAGATATGATGGATAAAGGCATTGATCGTCACGGTAAAATTGTCTGGGGTGCAATCGGTTTCGGTGCGTTAAAACTGGCTTTACACCGCGCTTGCATTGCACAATTATTTACCGATAACAAACAAGTATTGGATGCAGAAAACATTTTTGCCTTGGCTAAAGAGATGGCACAAGCCGAGTGAATGACACATTAAAATCTCATGCCCTGCAAATTTTTCAAGCAGGCGTTCAAGCTGCCGACCCGTATCAAGTCGTTAAGCGTTGCTTGCATCTGGACAATGGCAACGAAAAAATTCACCTGATTGCTTTTGGTAAAGCCGCTTGTGCAATGGCGCAAGCAGCACAAGAACTAATTCCCGCCGCCCGTTTAGCAGGAACTGGCATTGCCGTGACCAATTATGAAAATGTGATGGCAGTTGATAATGTCGAAGTCATCGGTGCAGGGCATCCATTACCCAATACCGATGGTTTTCATGCCGCCCAAAAAATTGCCGAGCGTGTTAAACAAGCACAAAGCAATGATTTAGTGTTGGTCTTAATCAGCGGCGGCGGTTCGGCATTATTACCGTATCCCGTTGAAGGTATCACTTTAGCAGAAAAAATTGCCACCACTGATTTATTACTCGCCTGTGGTGCAACGATTAATGAAATCAACTGTGTTCGTAAACACTTATCACGTTTAAAAGGCGGTGGTTTAGCTAAACTTGCCGCACCTGCCAACGTTCACGCGTTAATTTTATCGGATGTATTAGGCGATGATTTAAGCACCATTGCTAGCGGTACAACGGTTCCAGACAACACAACATATGCCGAGGCAATTGCAGTACTGAAAAACAAAGGCGTGTGGTTAGCGGCACCTGAATCGGTGCGTCACCATTTAGCACAAGGCGAGCAAGGTCTGATTGCCGAAACGCCCAAACCGAATGATAGCGTGTTTAAGCATACTAGCCATATTCTCTGCGGTAGCAATACCCTGAGTTTAAAAGCTGCACAACAAACCGCCGAACAGTTGGGCTATCAAACACAGCTATACAGTGAACAACTGTGCGGTATTGCTAGAGACGAAGCTGAACAGTTAGCCCTCTATGCAAGCAATATCACGCCTGTAGCAAAACCATTGGTATTATTAGCAGGCGGCGAAACCACCGTACAACTTAAAGGCAATGGCAAAGGCGGACGCAATCAAGAATTTGCCTTAGCTTTTGCCATTGCTGCACAAAAATATGGCTTAACAGGGCAATGGACATTACTCAGCGGTGGTACAGACGGACGTGATGGACCTACCCATGCCGCAGGTGGCATAGTAAATGCTAATAGTTTACAAGCTATGCTTAACGCAGGCATTAATCCAAGCGCGTATTTAGACAATAACGATGCCTACAATGCTTTACACGCAGCTAATGATTTACTGATAACAGGCGCGACAGGCACTAACGTCGCCGACTTACAAATTTTATTACTACACCCCTAGGAGACACCTAATGTTTGAAAAAACCATGACCATCGCTGGCTTTGATGATGACCTATTCACTGCAATGGAAGAAGAACGCCAACGCCAACAAGATCATATTGAATTAATCGCCTCAGAAAACTACACCAGCCCACGCGTTATGGAAGCGCAAGGTTCACAACTAACCAATAAATACGCCGAAGGCTATCCTGGTAAACGCTATTACGGCGGCTGTGAATATGTCGATAAAGTTGAACAACTGGCGATTGACCGTGCCAAAGCCCTATTTGGTGCAGATTACGCCAACGTACAAGCCCATTCTGGTTCACAAGCCAACATGGCAGTGTTTATGGCGTTGGTACAACCGCATGACACTATTCTAGGCTTGAGCTTAGCCGATGGCGGACACTTAACCCACGGTGCAAAACCCAACTTTTCAGGCAAAATCTACAATTCTGTTCAATATGGCTTAAACAAAGAAACAGGCGAAATTGATTACGCACAAGTCGAAGCCTTAGCCCTAGAACACAAGCCCAAAGTCATCGTGGCAGGTTTTTCTGCCTATTCGCGTGTTTGGGATTGGCAACGTTTCCGCGACATCGCCGACAAAGTAGGTGCGTATTTTGTCGTTGATATGGCTCACGTTGCGGGCTTAATTGCCGCTGGCGAATATCCTAATCCCGTTCCGTTTGCCGATGTTGTTACCAGCACCACCCACAAATCGTTACGCGGTCCGCGTGGTGGTTTGATTTTGTGTAACAACCCTGACATCGCCAAAAAAATCGACTCAGTAATTTTTCCTGGTATTCAAGGTGGTCCTGCTATGCACGTTATCGCCGCTAAAGCGGTGGCGTTTAAAGAAGCCATGCAGCCTGAGTTTAAAGCCTATCAGCAACAAGTGGTTAAAAATGCCAAAGCAATGGCGAAAGTATTTATAAACCGTGGTTTTGATGTCGTCTCAGGCGGCACCGACAACCATTTAATGTTGGTATCACTCATTCCGAAAGGCATCACAGGCAAAGCGGCAGACGCGGCACTCAATAAAGCCCACATCACTGTCAACAAAAACGCCGTCCCCAACGACCCACAATCCCCTTTCGTCACCAGCGGCATCCGCGTCGGCACACCTGCACCTACCACACGCGGTTTTAAAGAAGCCGAAGTCACCGAAATCGCAGGCTTAATGTGTGATGTCATGGAAAACATGGAAGACGAAAACGTATTAGCGGCAGTGCGTGAAAAAGTCGCCGTGTTGTGTGCGAAGTTTCCTGTTTATAGTTAATCGTAAGAGAGCATAGAGTTTAGGTCGGATTAGCATAGTGTTGCATTGTGTCGGGTTACGCTGTCGCTAACCCGCCTCCAAACTACAAACTTAGTAACGTTTGATGAGATTGAGCGCGTGACAGGTGAAAAAATCCCAGTTGCGGATTATGCAAAATATGAGAAACCACCAACATCATGGTTAATTCCAAAAGGGTGTAACAAAAGCTGATAGCTGGTATTTTTTCGTATTATTTGATTTCCCATTTATCAGGAATGTAAAAATGAGTTTCAATTATCTTAGAAGTTACGCATTGACAGAGGGTGTAGGCTATGTATTTTGAACGCACCGAAGCCAAAGAAAGTTGGCAAATAATGATAAGAGAAAGCAGCCGCCCAACGGC
>WSSedA1B3DRAFT_1000015_pt1 | contig 46080 bp, 41 predicted proteins | sample WetSurSiteA1Bulk_FD_9468 | JGI IMG/M metagenome (IMG submission 9468)
TAATTCGCGAATCAATTCAAATTGTTTTCGACTAAGGTCGCTTGGATATTTTTTTCTCATCCGCTTATTATCATACTTTTAGATGAGATTTTGAACACGTTCTTAGCTTCTGCGAGTTTTGATAACACTGCAAAAGTATGGCGATTAGAATCCCCCACTACCATGCACGAATTACAGACCCTTAAAGGACACACGGACGTAGTTCACGCGGTCAGCTTTTCCCTTGATAGCCAAACCCTCGATACTGTTAGTTATGATGAACAAATTGACTTATTCAAACTGGGCAGTAAAGAGCAACCGCACCTTATTGAAAAAGCGCATGATGGTCATGTAGATAGTGTTAGCTTTTCTAACGATGGCAAACAATTATTAAGCAGTGGTCAAGACCGCTTAATTAAACTATGGAATATCCAAACCAGCCCCCCAACTTTAAGTAAAACGTTACCTCCCGCCAGTGATAAGTTGATGTGGTCAAGCTGGAGTCCTGATAATCAATGGATAGCCGCCGTTGGGCGTTCATTAGCTGTCGATATTTACGCCACTGCCAGCAGTGAACGGGACTACCATTTAACAGGGCATGAAAACACGGTATTTAAAGCTATTTTTTTACCTGATAGCCAGCAATTAGCTACTGTTTCTGTGGATACAACTACTAAATTTTGGGAGTTAGAACAGGGCAAACAACTTTTTTCTTTACACTTGCCTATGACAATCAATGATGATATTTGGGATTTCGACTTCCGTTACCAAGCGGATCGGTGCTTGATGGCAGAACCCTTAGTGCGCGGGGTGTTGCAACTTTATCAGTTCAGTTACGAAGACAAACCCAACTTTGACCAAGCTACCGAAAAACGCGCCTTGTTACCCTTATGGCAAAGCTATCTGGATAAAACAGACTTATTTAATAAAACAAAAAGCTCTGCTACCCGCCGCTCAAGCCCTGACGGAGGGCAAAGTTATCGGCGACAAACTGCGCAAACTTGCACCGAATGATGAACAAGTGAAAAAAGACGACATACAGGAGAAAAAGTTGGAAGTGGATTTAAACAAGATTAAATGATTAACGTTAGAGCAGGATTTAACGGATTGCGGGATTAACAGGATTAATCGTAAAAATCTTGGCATCCGAATCATCGTGTTCAAAACCTTGTCTCATGTGAACTACTTGCTAAATGCTGTTTCATAGTACAATTAGCCTTATATTTTTTCCAATTAACGCACGGAAAGACGATTTTTCAAGTCTTAAGCGCGAACAGACATCATTCCACATTTTCAATATCACACCATGAAACTAAACAAATTATTTGGATTACATTCCGTGCAAGCGGCGTTGGCATATTCGCCGAAAAAGATTACCAAAGCATGGGTTGATACAGAGCGACAAGATAAACGCTTAACAGCAATAATGGGTGAGTTATCAGATTTAGGCATAGAAGCGGAAAAAACCGACCGTAAAAAGTTAGATCGGTTTGCCGAAGGGCATAGTCATCAAGGCATCGTCATTGAAGTGGAACTACCCGCCGAGTTATCCGAACATGATTTAAAAACCGCCGTAGAAAATTTGACTGAAACCGCGTTTTTTCTGGTATTGGATAATGTTCAAGACCCGCATAATCTGGGCGCGTGTTTACGCACAGCGGATGCGACGGGTGTACACGGCGTAATTATTACTAAAGATAATGCGACAGGTATTACACCGACAGTGTGCAAAGTAGCGAGTGGTGCAGCTGAAACTGTGCCTGTCTATATGGTAACAAATCTGGCACGCACGCTGCGTTGGCTAAAAGACCAAGGTATTTGGGTGATGGGCGCGGCGGGTGAAACGGAACAAAGCGTTTATCAAACCGATTTAACTGTGCCGTTAGCGTTAGTGATAGGTGCAGAAGGCAGAGGCATGAGACGCTTAACGAAAGAGCAATGTGATAGTTTGATGTTTATACCAATGTTAGGACAAGTTGAAAGTTTAAATTTATCGGTGGCGACAGGCGTATTACTGTATGAAGCGGTACGCCAACGATTATTGACGGTTAACTAATGACTACGCATTTATTACAGGGCATGGCGTTAAGCTGTATTCGTGATGACCGCGTATTATTCAGTGATTTGAATTTTCGCTTACAGTCAGGGCAAATTTTATTACTAGAAGGCAAAAATGGCAGCGGCAAAACCTCGCTGTTGCGTATTTTATGTGGCTTTCGCGAACCCGATGCAGGTGAAGTGTGCTGGAGCAATGAGGCGATTAATGACGGTTCTTATTATGCCGATATGGCTTATGTTGGGCATTTGGACGGTATTAAAAAAGAATTGACCGTATTAGAAAATTTAAAAGTGGCGTTAGCATTAGGCGTGGCTGGGCAATATTCGATTAGTGATGCTCTAAAAAAAGTACATTTACAAGGTTATGATGACGTATTAGTACAAGTCTTATCCGCAGGGCAAAAACGCCGCTTATCCTTGGCTCGTCTGTTGATTACCCATAACATTTTATGGATTTTGGATGAGCCATTTACCTCGCTGGATAAACAAGGCATTGCCTTGATTGAGTCGTTAATGATGGAACATTGCGCGGGTGGCGGCATGATTGTACTAACTTCACACCATGATATTACTCTGCATGGGGTGGATGTATTACGGATTAATTTATCTATTCTTCATTCTGAATGAGCGACTCTACGCGCTAGCGAACTATAAAACTCAATTACCCATGACTTTATCCCATGCCTTTTTTGCCATTATTCGCCGCGATTTAGTGCTGGCTTTACGCCGCCGTGCTGAGATTGCCAATCCACTGTTGTTTTTTGTGCTGGTCATCACGCTGTTTCCATTAGGTATCGGCGCACAGCCGCATTTATTACAAGCAATTGCTTCTGGAATTATCTGGGTATCGGCGTTATTAGCGGCAATGCTGTCTCTGGATAGTTTGTTTCGTTCTGACTTTGATGATGGGTGTTTGGAGCAGATTTTATTGAGTCCACACCCTGCGTCTATTTTGGTATTAGGCAAAATTATTGCCCATTGGTTAGTGACGGGCTTGCCGTTGTTAATTGTCGCGCCTTTACTGGCGGTGTTTTTAGGAATGCCTAATCATGCAATTGGCGTGTTATTGTTGACGTTGTTGATAGGCACACCCGTGTTAAGTTTAATTGGTGCTATTGGAGTCGCGCTCACGGTAGGTTTGCGGCGCGGTGGTATGATTTTATCTTTGTTGGTGTTGCCGCTGTATGTGCCTGTGTTGATTTTTGCCAGTAATGCGGTGGATATGGCAAGCAGTGGTTTACCCATTCATGCGCAAATTAATATTTTAATTTCCATATTGATAATGAGTCTGGTATTAGCACCGTGGCCCACAGCAGCAGCGTTAAAGATGAGTATCAATTAAGAAAACCTCCGAGGTTTTAAAAACCTCGGAGGTTTGCGTCTAACTAAGCCGTCCACTCCACTAAACCACTATACGCAGTACCAATAACCACTAAGCCAAATACAATTCGATACCACGCAAAAATAATAAAGTCGTGTTGGCTGATATAGCGTAATAAAGCTTTGATGGCTAACATGGCACTGAAAAATGCCGCTACCATACCGACAGCAAAATAAGGTGCGTCGCTTGCCCATTCCAAGATTTCACGGTGTTTATATAAATCATAAACACTAGCAATAAATAAGGTTGGAATAGCTAGAAAAAACGAAAATTCAGTGGCGGCTTTACGCGATAAACCAAAGAGTAAACCACCGATAATGGTCGCGCCTGAACGTGAAGTACCAGGAATTAACGCAAATGCTTGGGCAAAACCTAGTTTTAACGCATCTAACCAGCTTAAATCATCGACTTCTAAGACACGAATTTTATGTTCGCGTTTTTCTGCCCAGATAATAATGAATGCACCAATAATAAATGCCAAGGCGACAGGTATCGGTTTGAATAATACCGCTTTAATCATTTTGCCAAACACTAAACCCAGACTGGCTAACGGTATAAAGGCGATGATTAAATTAAGGGTAAATTTTTGTGCCGATTTTTCGCTTTTTACTAAGCCTAAAATCACAGCAGCAAGTTTGGCGCGATATTCCCAACACACCGCTAAAATCGCCCCCACTTGAATAACCACTTCAAATAATTTGCCTTTTTCGTTATTAAAGTCCATTAAATCGCCCGCCAGAATCAAATGCCCTGTACTGGAAATGGGTAAAAATTCGGTTAAGCCTTCAACGACACCGAGAATAATTGTTTTGATAATTAGAATAAGTTCCATAGTGTTCTCATGGTGGGATAAATAAAGACCTTTCAGGTTTTAAAAACCTGAAAGGTCTGGTGCAATATTACAAATCAGAAACCACATCTAGGGCTTCCGATAAAGTAGTGACGGGGTAAATTTCCAAGCCTTTAATCGCTGTTTTGGGTGCGTTGGCTTTGGGAATAATGGCTTTTTTAAAGCCATGTTTGGCCGCATCATTCAAACGCGCATGACCGTTGGCAACAGGACGAATTTCCCCGCTTAAACCAATTTCACCAAAAAATAACACGTCGTGGGGAATGATTTTATTGCGCAAGCTCGATACCACACTGACAACAATCGCTAAATCCGAGCTGGTTTCGTTGATTCTAATCCCACCGACTACGTTGGCATAAATTTCATCTTGGGCAGTGATAATACCTGCATGGCGTGATAAAACGGCTAATAACATAGCCAAACGATTTTGATCGAAACCCACCGCTAAACGGCGCGGATTACCGTATTGGCAATCTGTGACTAAAGCTTGAATTTCCACCAACAACGGGCGCGTACCTTCCCATAATACTGTGACCACACTGCCCGATGACGGTTTTTCAGCACGGTTTAAAAACATGGCGGAGGGATTTTTAACTTCTTTTAAGCCAGCATTATCCATTGCAAAAAATCCTAATTCGCCGACGCTGCCAAAACGATTTTTATCGGCTCTTAATACGCGAAAACGTGAATCATCGGTAGAACCTAACATGACTTGGGTATCAACAATATGACTTAAGGTCATCGGTCCTGCGAGGGATTGATCTTTGGTAACGTGTCCGACCATGAAAATGGAGACGTTATTTTTTTTTGCATATTGGGTTAAGTAACTGGCAGATTCGCGCACTTGTGACACTGAACCTGCGACCGATTCGGTGTTTTCGGTGAACATGACTTGTATCGAGTCGATGACTAAAATCTGTGGCTGAATACTGTCTAAGGTGTCGCAGATGCGCTGCACGGAGGTTTCTGCCAACATCATGATTTTGTCGGCAGGTAATTTTAAGCGGTGGGCGCGTTCGGCAATTTGTTGTAAGGATTCTTCACCTGACACATACAACACGCTGATACCGCGTTCGGCAATGCCTGCAATGGCTTGTAATAACAAGGTACTTTTACCCGCACCTGGTGCGCCGCCAATGAGTACCACACTACCGCTGACGATACCGCCGCCTAATACGCGGTCAAATTCGCCGATGCCTGTCGAAATACGTTCGGCTTCTGATAAGTTGACATCGGATAATAATTTAACTTCGGAGCGAGAGCCTGCATAACCTGTCGCACGATGTTGACGTTCTGCACCTGCGGGAGCTAAGCGAATTTCTTTGATGGTATTCCATTCACCACAACTGGTGCATTGCCCATTCCAACGCGGATAATCTGCGCCACATTGATCGCAAACAAAAGCGGTTTTATCTTTTTTAGCCATGAAACATTTCGCCATAACCATCTTTATAACTGGGGTAGCGAAACACATAACCCAAGTCTTTTAAACGTTGGTTGTTGCAACGTTTATTCTGTGTGTCATTCCTAGCGGCTGGTTTTATGATGGGTGCTGGGCAGTTGAGTTGCTCGGCTAACCAACTGATGACTTCATACATCGGAGCAGGATCATCGTCACTGGCTAGATAATAGTTTTCTAGCTTAACGCCTAGTGTGCTTTTTTCCAGCAAAAACGCCAAAACTCGCACGCAATCATCTTGATGAATTCGATTGGTAAAATACGGCGGCGTGTGTTGAATGGCAGGGCGTTGTTTGGCTTTATTCAACAGGTATTCGCGCCCTGCCCCATAAATTCCTGAAAATCGCACGATAATATTTTGTGAATTTGCTGCGATAACATGCTGTTCTGCCTGTCTGATTAATTGGCTATTCAAGTTATCAGGTTGTGAGGGGGAATTTTCATTCACCCATTCGCCTTGTGACTGCCCATAAACACTGGTCGATGACACAAAAATACAGGGTATGTGGGCAAATTTTTTCAGAATATTATTTAAACCAATTTCATACACATCACGGTAGCTAGCTTCAGTGCGTCCGTCTGCTGAAACGATAAAAAATAGTTGATCAAAATCAGTCGGTAGCTGTTCAAAGTCGGTGGCTAAACGTATATCAGCACGCACATAGTCAATAGTTGCATTGCTGGGCGGTGGATTGCGTTTTACCCCCGTCACTGTATGACCTAGTTTAGTTAGAAGGCTTGCCAATTCTGTGCCGATAGTACCACAGCCGATGATTAAAATTTTTGCCATACGTTAGAGTTAGTCGGTTGACCGCCGCTTGCGGTAAATCAGAGGATATAGATAACATCCGCGGATGTTATCTATTTTTAGTGCAGAATCATGGTTATTTGCGATTAAACATTTCCACAAGGCGGGCTAATCTAGCAGCGCGTTCAGGGGCAAGTTGATACCACTGAAAACGCCAGTTCCAATTGCCTACGGTGGTACCTGGTGTATTCATACGATGCTCGGTACCTAATTCGAGAATATCTTGCATAGGAATAATGGCTAGATTGGCAACCGATGCCAATGCCGTTTGTATTAATGCGCAATGCAAAGAAATCGCAGGATTACCTAGATAGTCAAAGATATAGGCTTTTTCAGCATCACTCAATTTTTCAGACCAGCCTAAAGTGGTGTCGTTGTCATGCGTTCCTGTATAAACAACGCAGTTTTTTTCGTAGTTATCGGGTAAATAAGGATTATCCGCATTGCCACCAAACGCAAACTGTAAAATTTTCATGCCAGGTAAGTGAAATTCATCTCTTAAGGCTTCAACTTCAGGGGTAATAATGCCCAAGTCTTCCGCCACTAAAGCAAGTGAGCCTACTTTCTCTATAATTGCCTTTAATAAAGCAGAGCCAGGTGCTGTCACCCATTGTCCTACGCGTGCGGTTTCTTCACTGGCAGGTATTTCCCATGCGGCTTCAAGTCCTCGGAAATGGTCGATACGCAAAATATCAAACTGCTCACGCTGGGTTTGCATACGCTCAATCCACCAATGAAATCCTGTTTGTTGTAGGTAATCCCAGTTGTAATGTGGATTACCCCAACGCTGTCCATCTTCTGAAAAATAATCAGGCGGTACACCTGCAACAACTGACATTTCACCATCTGCATTCAGTTTAAACACATCACGATTTGCCCATACATCGCTACTGTCATAAGACACAAAAATAGGAATGTCACCAAATAATAGAATGCCGCGCTCATTAGCGTAAGCTTTTATCGCCATCCATTGGCGGAAAAAAACATATTGTTCAAATTTGATAATATCAATTTCGGATTTTAAGCGTAGCGTAGCCATTTTTATGGCATTAGCATCACGCTGTTTGAGGGGTTCTGGCCATTGATTCCAACATTGTTGATTATGTTCATTTCTCAGTGCCATAAACAACGCAAAATCATCTAACCAAAAGGCTTTATTGTGACAAAATTGCTTAAAATCGGTTTTGTCTTCTGATGTTGCACGGTCTAAAAAACCATAAAATGCTTTTGCTATTAAACAGCTTTTATAGAATTTTTCCGTTTTTTTATGACAGTTTTCACACTGTTCAGGCTCAGGTAACCAACCTACATCACCAAGCCAATCTATATTGATTAACTCAGGATTACCTGCATGTGCTGATAAACATTGATAAGGTGAACCATCGTTATGTGTTGCGCCCAATGGCAGGGTTTGCCAGACGGTAATGCCAGCGGTACAAAGAAAATTGACGAAATTATAGGCATCCTGCCCTAAATCACCCTGTTGCCCTGCACCAGGTAAAGAGGTGATGTGTAACAAAATACCCGCACGGCGTTTATTTAACATAGTGTTCATCGCTTTAAGTTATCAGGGTTAGTGGTGATGTTTAATTAATGGCTCTTGGTTGCTCATAATTGTAGCCGATACAATGCTAACTAACCGATAACTTGTAAATAATATTTTAATAAATAAACACTTGTTACTATGGCTTGATGACGGCTAAACCGTCGTTGATAGCTGGTATGTAGCCAACACAGTACCAGCGTCAACTTCTTAGCTGTTATCTTACATAATGTGTGTGTATGTGCTGCCCTAACATTTCGGGAGTCACTAATACGACACCGTCTGCACTGACATGAAATCTTTTTTCATCCTCTGCTCTATCTTCACCGATGACCATGCCTTCAGGTACTTCGCAACCACGTTCTATGATGGCTTTGGTAATGCGACAATAACGAGCAATGTTGACATCGGGTAATACGATAGTATCGGTCAGCGTGGTGTAAGAATTAACTCTAACATTAGAAAATAATAACGACCGTTTAATACTAGCACCTGAAATTACACAGCCGCCCGATACCATTGAATCAACCGCTTGTCCACGTCTATCATCGTTATCAAATACGAATTTAGCGGGTGGAGTTTGCGCTTGATACGTCCAAATTGGCCAGGTTTTATCATATAAATTTAAGTCTGGTTTAACGCTGACTAATTCCATATTGGCTGCCCAATACGCATCAATTGTACCTACATCGCGCCAGTAACTTTGTCCACCTTGTAAGTTTAAGAATGGATAAGCGTTGACGATATAATCATCAATAACGGCGGGGATAATATCTTTACCAAAATCATTCGTTGAGTCTGGATTTTGAGCATCTTCAATGAGTTTATCAAACAGAAAATTAGCATTGAAGATGTAAATACCCATAGAGGCTAACGCAGTGTCAGTTCTACCTGGCATAACAGGCGGATGCTCTGGTTTTTCGACAAAGGCTCTAACACGACGATTATCATCGACATCCATCACACCAAACGCAGTCGCTTCTTCTAATGACACTTCAATACAGCCTATGGTCAAATCAGCATTTTTGGCAATATGGTCGGCCAACATTTCACCATAGTCCATTTTGTAGATGTGATCTCCCGCCAGAATGAGTATATGTTCAGGAGCGCGACGACGCAGAATATCAATGTTTTGGAAAATAGCATCTGCGGTGCCTTTATACCAAGAGTTTTCATCAACGCGTTGTTGAGCAGGCATTAAATCAACATACTCACCAAATTCACCGCGCAAAAAGCCCCAACCTTGTTGAACGTGGCGAATTAATGAATCGGCTTTGTACTGCGTCAAAATACCTATTTTACGAATACCCGAATTGACGCAATTCGATAACGGGAAGTCAATGATGCGAAACTTTCCACCGAAGGGTACAGCGGGTTTAGCTCGCCAATCGGTCATATTCATTAATCTCGAACCACGACCACCCGCTAAAATTAAGGCAATGGTATTACGTGTTAGGTGACTAACAATACGATCATTTTTATTATTATTGGATTCGGACATTTTTCATCTCCAAGTAGAATAGTTTCACAACAGCGGTTGTGTTTGGTAACATTTACCTGTTCATTATTCTACTACATGAGGCTTAGCAAAGTGAAAAAGCAATTAAAAAACAGTTTGAGTTCAGATTTTATAAAAATCAGCGAAGCTAAGCATCATGATCCCTTCTCCATATTAGGTCGCCATAGTCACAATAACCAAGAGCAAATTACGGTATATTTGCCCTATGCTGAATCTGTTTGTTTCAGTCATAACAATGCTGTGTTAAATCGAGTACCTAACAGTGACTTTTTTACCTACCTCATTAAAGCCAATGACGTAATCCCTGAACACTATTCATTGTCTTGGCTGGATAAAGACGGTAACACTCACAAAAATCATGATCCCTACAGTTTCGGGACACAACTGCCTGAATTTGATCAACACTTGTTCGGTGAAGGTAAACACTGGCATATTTATCAAAAGCTAGGCGGACACTTACAGACAGTTGACGGCGTTGACGGGGTGTTTTTTGCTGTTTGGGCACCTAATGCAGGGCGCGTCAGTGTGGTCGGTGACTTTAATCGCTGGGATGGGCGTTGTCATCCTATGCGTAGCCTTGGTGGTAGCGGGCTTTGGGAGCTATTCATTCCTGATTTACAAGTAGGGTGTTTGTATAAGTTTGAAATATTAAACCGTGATAGCCATCAATTGTTGGTAAAAACTGATCCTTACGGACAGCAATTTGAATTTCGTCCTAATACCTCATCCGTTGTAACTAACGAGAATAGCTATGTGTGGCAAGATCAACAATGGATGAGCGATCGTATCCAGCATAATTGGCAACATGAGCCGATGTCCATCTACGAAGTTCATATAGGCTCATGGAAACGCGACCATCTAGGTAATTTCATCAATTATCGCGAGCTTGCCGTGCAGTTGGTTGACTACGTTAAGCACATGGGCTTTACCCATATTGAATTACTGCCCGTTACTGAACATCCTTTGGATGCTTCTTGGGGTTATCAAACCACAGGTTATTTCGCGCCTACTAGCCGTCATGGCACACCCGATGATTTTCGTTTCTTTATTGATACCTGTCATCAAAATAACATCGGCGTTATCCTTGATTGGGTACCTGCACATTTTCCTAAAGATTCGTTTGCCTTGGCTCGCTTTGATGGTAGCGCGTTGTATGAACATGAAGACCCGCGTAAAGGTGAACACCGTGATTGGGGAACCCTGATTTACAACTATGGGCGTAATGAAGTTAAAAACTTTCTATTGGCAAGTGCTATTTTTTGGCTAGAAGAGTTTCACCTTGATGGTTTACGCGTCGATGCCGTTGCGTCTATGTTATATCTGGATTATTCGCGTGAGGAAGGTGACTGGATTCCTAATATGTACGGCGGCAATGAAAATTTAGAAGCTATTCATTTCTTAAGAGAAATGAATGAGGTGACTCATGCTCAACACCCTGGTACGGTGGTGATGGCAGAAGAATCTACCTCATGGCCACAAGTCACACGTCCAACATGGACAGGTGGCTTAGGGTTTTCGATGAAGTGGAATATGGGTTGGATGCACGATATCCTCAAATATATGAGTGAAGACCCTGTCCACCGTATGCACCACCATAATCAACTGACTTTCGGAATGCTGTACGCTTTCACCGAAAACTTCACCCTGCCTTTTTCGCATGATGAAGTCGTGCATGGTAAAGGCTCTTTAGTCAGTAAAATGCCTGGTGATGAATGGCAACGCTTTGCCAACTTACGGCTGTTATATACCTTGATGTACACTTACCCTGGCAAGAAACTGCTGTTTATGGGTTGTGAATTTGGACAAGGCACGGAATGGAGTTTCCAAAGAGCCTTAGATTGGTATGTGTTGGATTACTCGCATCATCGTGGCGTACAAACCTTAGTAAAAGACTTAAATAATCTATATAAAACCGAATCTGCGTTATATAAACATGATTTTGAGCATCAAGGTTTTGAGTGGATTGATTGCTGTGATGTACAACAATCTATTATCAGTTATCGCCGTAAACACGGTGAAGAAGAGGTTATTGTTATTCTTAATTTCACCCCTGTGATAAGAGAGGATTATCGTATTGGTGTTCCTAAAGCAGGTCAATACACGGAAATTTTTAATTCAGATTCCAGTTATTATGATGGTAGCAATGTAGGGAATGGCGTTATTTCCTCAGAACCTAAAGAATGGATGGGGCAAGTTAATTCAATCAGTGTCACCTTACCCCCTCTAGGTGGTGTAATCTTTAAACTATAGTTTTTAACGACTCGATTAGCGATGAATGCGTATAGGCATTCGTAAACATACAACGTTGGAGGGTGTGTTTTTATATTGATAATCGAGTCGCTGGTAACTTGACAACATAATAATAATTAAAATGAAAAAAATACTTTTTGTCACCAGTGAAGTCTATCCTTTGATTAAAACAGGTGGTCTTGCCGATGTTTGTAGCAGTTTACCTAAAGCACTGACAGAGCTAGGACAAGACCTCAGAGTCATACTCCCAAAATATCCATCACTAAAAACAGTCGGAGATGTGCATTTTTTGTGTTCGTTACGCATTGATAATCATCTGATTAATATTTTTGAAACAACTATTCCCGATAGTTCTGTTATTGCTTGGTTGGTTGATTGTCCTGATTTATTCAATACTGAGGGCAATCCCTATCTCGATGCACAAGGCTTGCCGTGGGCGAATAATGCCGAACGCTTTGCACTATTTTGTCGCGTGGCAGTTGAAGTCGCTATGGACAAAGTGAATCGGAATTGGAAACCTGACATCGTGCATTGTAACGATTGGCAAAGTGGTTTAGTTCCCGCACTATTATCACTAGAAAAAAACCGCCCCAAAACCGTATTTACTATTCATAACATGGCGTATCAGGGTTTATTTCCTGTGCAGAGCGTTTATTCGCTGAACTTACCTGGTCAGCTATGGAATCCTAATGGCTTAGAATTTCATGGAATGCTATCGTTTATTAAAGGCGGTATCGCATACTCAGATCGCATTACCACCGTTAGCCCAACTTACGCTTTAGAAATTCAAACACCTGCTTATGGTTATGGTCTTGAAGGCTTATTAGCACACCGTAGTGATTATTTAGTCGGCATTATTAATGGCATTGACACTAATGAATGGAATCCTGACCTTGACCCCCATATCAGCCAACATTACAACGTCCACTCACTGCACGAAAAACAACACAACAAAGCTGAGTTGCAACGCAGAGTGAATCTGCCCGTCAATAATAACGTACCTTTGTTCGGACTCATTAGTCGTCTAGTTGAACAAAAAGGCATCGACATGGTAATCGAGTGCTTACCCGATATGGTCGATTTACCGATGCAGCTGGTTCTGCTCGGTAATGGTGACAAAATTTTTGAACAACGCTTACAAAATCTTGCCCGTTTATATCCTGATAAGATCGCGATTAATATTGTTTATGATGAATCACTCGCGCATTTAATTGAAGCGGGGGCGGATGTGTTCCTCATGCCCTCGCGCTTTGAACCTTGCGGCTTAAATCAAATGTACAGCCAGCGTTACGGCACAATTCCCATCGTCAGAAAAACGGGTGGTTTGGCAGATACCGTAGTTGATACACTACCCGAAAGTCTCGCTAATCACAGTGCGACAGGTATTATCTTTAAAGAAGCTCATGCAGGTGCCTTACTTGAAGCCATCAAACGCGCCATGCTGTTATACAGCAACCACACCACTTGGCAACAAATGCAGATCAACGCCATGCACAGAGATTTCTCTTGGCGTAGCAGTGCTGAACAATACTTAGCCTTATACGACAGTATTTAAGTAAATCAATGTCCACGAAAAATAACTAAGAAGTTTGTCGTTGTATTTAGCATTTAAAAACTTTTCGTGTCTTTCGTGGACAACATAAAATGATTAATACCGATGTCCTTATTATCGGCGCAGGCGCAGCAGGTTTAATGTGTGCTATTGAAGCGGGCAAACGGGGCAGAAAAGTCATTGTGCTAGACCACGCCAACAAAGCAGGTAAAAAAATCCTCATGTCAGGCGGAGGTCGTTGTAACTTCACTAATTACACCGTCGAATCGAGTAACTATCTATCCAATAACCCACATTTTTGTAAATCCGCACTCAGTCGTTACAGTCAGTGGGATTTTCTCGCTTTAGTGTCCCGTTATCGAATTCCCTATCATGAACGAGAACACGGCCGCTTGTTTTGCAATGACAGTGCGAGTGATATTCTCACTATGTTACTCACCGAATGCGAAAACGCAGGCGTAACGATTCATTTAAACACCACTATTCACCACATTGAAAAGCATGAGCAACAATTCAAACTACATACCAACCAAGGCTATTTCACAGCTCAATCTTTAGTGGTTGCGACAGGTGGCTTATCCATACCGAAAATGGGCGCAACGCCTTTAGGCTATAAAATCGCTGAACAATTTGGCATCAAAGTATTACCCACCCGCGCAGGTTTAGTACCGCTCACCTTACAACCTGAAGACAAAGAAAAATTCTCCCCCTTATCAGGTATTGCTGTACCTTGTACCGTCAGTGCGAACGGTCAGGCATTTAATGAAAATATACTGTTCACGCATCGGGGCTTGAGTGGTCCTAGCGTATTACAAATCTCTTCTTATTGGCACGCAGGCGAGACTATCAGCATTAATCTACTGCCACACATCACGCTCAGCGATGAGTTAAAAACTAAACGCCAACAAAAACTCAACAGCACACTAAAAACTATTTTAAATACTTATTTACCCAAACACTTATTGAGTTGTTTAGTGCCTGAAAACCTACTAAACACCGCGCTACAAGACTGCTCAGACCGCCAGATTCAACAAGTTGCTGAACAACTACACAACTGGATCATCAAACCCAATGGCACAGAAGGCTACCGTACCGCTGAAATCACCCTCGGCGGCGTTGATTGCAATGAACTGTCCTCTAAAACAATGGCAAGTAACAAAGTCTCAGGGCTATATTTTATCGGCGAAGTGGTCGATGTTAGTGGTTGGTTAGGTGGTTATAATTTTCAGTGGGCATGGTCATCGGGCTGGTGTGCTGGGCAGATTGTGTAATCTCGCATTTCGACTACGTTTTCTTATCGTGTCAGTAGTACAATTATTCAATACCCAATTTCTTACTAATAAGGAGTAATGACCATGCGCTATTTACATACCATGATTCGTGTTCATGATTTAACTGAATCGCTGGATTTTTTCTGCAATAAACTAGGGCTAATTGAGTGCAATCGCTACGAAAGTGAGCAAGGTCGTTTCACGCTAGTTTATCTACACGCCCCCGAAGATGTGAATGAAGCTATCATCAAGCAAGCACCATTACTAGAACTTACTTACAACTGGGATACTGAAGACTATACGGGCGGACGTAATTTTGGGCATCTCGCTTATGAAGTAGACAATATTTATGCAACGTGTCAAAAACTCATGGATGCAGGTGTCGTCATCAACCGCCCACCGCGTGATGGTCACATGGCATTTGTCCGCTCACCTGATGGCATTTCTATTGAATTTCTACAAAAAGATGAAGCCTTAGCACCACAAGAACCGTGGCTCTCTATGGCAAATACAGGCAGTTGGTAAACGTATAAGGGCAAACGGTTCGCCGTTTGCCCTTGCCATTTAGTAGTAGCGACAAACCTTACGCCCATTCACCCAAGCGCAACGCTTATAATGTTTCTTTGGTACAACTACAACAGGTCTGCCATAACCATGTCTTTTTACGACTGCCCCATTAGGACCGACACAACCTGCACCGCGCCAATTACTGCCACAAACCGCCGCATTCGCAATCGAAACGCCTGAGAGTAGCAAAAATAAAATACTGACTATGATTAGAATAGCTTTCATCGTATTGTCCTTTTTTACCTTAATTTATAAAGCTAACCAGTAACGACCATCAATATAAATACAGCCATGCCCGTTAGCGTAGAGTAAAGCGTTAATTTTCGATATTTCGGTAATTGCAAAGCCATAATGAACCCTGTCACTAAGAGTATAAATAGAGAAACAGCTAACACAATCGCGTATATTCTAAAAGCAGGCGCACCGTTCGCGGTGTGTAATTCTATCAAGCGTTTATACAAACTTGCTTTTTGAACCGTCAACGTGGCTTCTGTAGACAGAGGCGTTGATGCTAATGTGACTCTTAAAGCCGCGCCACGCCATTCCAATTCTATACGTTCATCGGTACTTTTATTTCTCGCTTCGCCTGTCGGTGGCGAAAGATTTAGATTTTCTAGCTCTTTGGTGATTAACGCTGTCAACACCTCGTTGTCTTTTGGTAACGGTGTGCTTAATTTAAGTGGGTAAACCTGCGTATCATAATTGCCTCTAACGCCCAATGTATAAAGTGCGCCTGTGATAAGAAACATTAATATGATAGGAAAAATAAATGTTGCAAGTATCAAATGTACTTGCATGAAAAAGAGGCGATTGATTTTAATCATGGTTTGTTTGTGATTTTAAGTTGGATGGTAGCGATAAGTTGCCCAGTTAGAGCTAATACAGTGTTTGTGATGCCGTTCGTGATGAGCTTTTCGAACCACTAGCACCCTTCGAAAAGCTCAGGGCAAACGGCAACACATCACAAACGGTACATTAGCTATAGCAAACGTTTAAACGAAGTATCAAGTTTAGTTAGTCTACGATGCTAAAGAGCATTTGCCAACGGGTAGCAGGCGAAATCCTTAACTTGTTTTATAATCTACCGCCCACCACTGACTTATGTGTTTGGCAAGCATAAGGACAATAATGACACAAATGAACACACTATTAAAAATCACTATTTTACTCTGCGCTGTTGTTTCAAGCACTGTTCTAGCGGACGATGATGACGATAAACAGCCAAACCCAAAAGTCCAACCCGCGACTAGGCAGATGGGCATTAATCTGAATAGGAAAGCCCAGCAACATTCAGGGCTACAAACCATGCTATTAAAGCCTGCGACTTATCACGCTGAATTTACTGCCTATGGCAAAGTGTTGGCTATTCAACCATTAATCGAATTACGTCACCGCTATTTAGTCGCTTTAACAGAACGTAGCGCAGCTCACGCCAAATTCAAACAAGCTGAACAGAGCGTAAGTCGCCAGCAAGCCTTGTATCAAGAAGGAGTTAGTGCAAAACGTAATCTACAAGAGCAACAAGCACAATGGAAAATTGATAAAGCACAACTGGAAGTTGCACATTTTCAAGATCAAACCATCAAGGAGGAAGCTCAGCTCACCTGGGGTAAAACGCTGAGTGAATGGATATTAGCCAGCGATACTAAACAACTCAACGCTTTATTATCGGGTCAACAAAAATTGCTACAAATCACCTTGCCTAGCAACCAACAGCTAGAGAATGACTTAAAAACTATTGTCATTGAAGCGTCAGGTAATCGTAGCAAAGCTCAAATGGCAGAATTGATTTCAGCCGCCCCTCAAACCGATGCAGGTAGTCAAGGTAATAGTTATTTTTTTAAAACACAGGCGGAAAATCTTAGCATCGGTATGGCTGTAACCGCATGGCTACCTGAATTAAACCGTCAGTTATCGGGCGTGATGATACCCAAATCGGCATTACTGTGGACAATGGATCAGGCATTTGTTTATGTTAAAAGCGATGATGACACCTTTACCCGTCGCCCTATTAATCATTATTCCATCAGCACGGACGGTTATTTTGTCAGTGAAGAGCTGAAACCCGATGAAGAATTGGTGATTACAGGCGGGCAAATGTTATTGTCGGAAGAGATGCGCGGGCAGATTCCTGATGAGGATTGATTTTGATTACGTTAAAAAGTCTGCCAACCACCGCCTAAAACTTTATATAGCAACACTAAATCCGCCGATGTGTTCGCGGTACTGCTCACTAATGAGCTTTGTGCTTGATAAAGTGATTGTTGACTGGTTAGTACATTAATAAAACTGGTTAAGCCTTTTTCGTAACGCTCAGTTGCTAACTGTACGGCTTGTTGATTAGCAGTGACGGCTTGTTGTAGGGATTTTTGTTTTTGCTGTTCTTTGCTGTAGGAGACTAACGCATCTTCCACTTCTTTAAACGCAGTCAATACCGTTTTTTGATAACCGAGCAAACTTTGTTGGTATTGGGCTTCTTTGCTTTTGATATTGGCGTTAAGTTTGCCCCAATTAAACAGCGGCGCGGTGAGCGTAGCACCCACTGACCACGACTTACCAATAGGCGTAAAGTCAGTAATATGCAAATTTTGTACGCCTAAAAACTCGGCTAAATTAAATTTAGGATACAGCTCAGAGGTAGCAATACCAATATAGGCATTGGCAACGGCGAGTTGGCGTTCTGCATAACGAATATCAGGACGGCGTTTTAATAACTCAGACGGCAAGTCGGGCATCACCGTTGTTTTTACCATGGGAATGTTAGCGACAGGTTCTAGCCGCGCCGCTAGTGCGTCTGGTTGTTTAGCCAATAATAAACTAAGTGCGTGTATGGCTTGTTGCACAGCGGTTTCATAGCTAGGCAATTGCGATTCTGTGGTAGCAACTTGTGCTTGTGCTTGCGCAACTTCCATCATATCGGCTAGACCCGCTTGTTGGCGTACTTGTAACAATGCCAGTGTGTCTTGTTGACTGCGTAGATTAGCGTTAGTGATAACGATGAGTTGTTGATTACCACGCAATTCAATGTAATTACGCGCTACTTCGCCCAACAGTGTCACCATAACATCACGCCGATGTTCAATTTCACTCTCTATGGTCGCATCAGCAACTTCTATCGCACGTTGTACACCGCCAAAAAGATCGACTTCCCATTGTGCATCAATGCCTAATTGCAATAGATTAATGACTTGATTGCCTAGACCAATACCGCCTGCTTGTGCGGTTGATGAGGTAGTTGCTGAGGAATTAAGGCGGCGATTAACATTATTTTTAACTGAAAAACTAGGCAGACCTGAAGCAATGGTGGCAATGCGTTGGCTACGCGCATCTTTGATACGGTCTAAGGTTTGTTTTAAATCCAGATTAGCATTAATAGCATCGACTATCAGTTGATTAAGAATCGGATCATTAAAACTCTGCCACCATTGATTAAGTGCTTTTTCTTGCGACGAGACACTAGGAACACTCCATTGTTTAGGTGTGGCAAGCTCGGGCTTTTGATAATCAGGTCCAACGATACAACCCGTCAACAACAAAGCCAAGCCGACGACGTAACGACTCACGAACCCGCCCCTGTATTAGGTACTTGGGTTTCAATAAACACATCCATTTGTTGACCGATATACAGTGGTAATTGTTTACGGTCAAAACTGTACAGAGCTTGTAATACACGGGTATCCACTCGTTCGGTACTGTCACCTGTCAGGGATTTTTTCGGTATTACAAAGGGTTCTAAGTAGGCTAATTCGAGTTCAACTTTAAAAGCTCGATTACCACGCAAATATGCTACCGCTTTGTTATTTTTATCAAATCGCCATGCGTCATTTTCATCAATATCGACGCGTACATGGAGTTGGTCAATATTACCGACTAACATCAACGGCGTGGTTAATACACCCGCTTGAGCAAACTCCCCTACCCTGACATTGACTTGTAATACTTCACCATCAATCGGCGAGCGGATTATTAAGCGTTCTAAGGTAGTACGGCTATCGGCTATACTGGCTTGCGCTTGTTGTACGACTGCTTTAGCACTGTCCAATTTAGCTTGGGCAATAGCGACTGCGTTATGCCGTCTCACTAATTCTTCTTTGCTAATGGCGCGTTTATCAGTGACGGATTCGGCTATATTTTCCAGCGTTTGGGTATCAATCAATGAGGCTTTGGCTTCGTTGACACTGGCAAGGGCTTTGGCTAAATCCGCTTCTTTGATGACAAGTTCGGCGCGAGTATCACGTTCATCTAAATAAAATAGCGGCGTACCGATTTTAATCGTATCGTCCACTTTAACCGCCACGCGACTGACAATACGCGCTAATGGCGTACCAATGGCAATATTTTGACTTTTAGATTCAATAATACCCGCGCCAGCAATAAATTCTTTAAACGGTGAAGAAGCAGGTTCTGCGACCGCTTTGGCAATCGGCATAGGTTGATTACTGCTGACCACCGTATAACCCGCAAAAAATAATCCAGCAATCGCCAGTATGGGCAATAAATATTTCATAAATTAACAGCAACAAGGTGGATTGTCGTTAGAATGCGTAGCACTTTTAGTGGCGGAGACAGGTCGTAATGTGCCTGAAGGATGACACCACGCTTGTGAGGTTTGTTCATGGCTAGGCACAATGCCAATAAATTGTTCGGCATAAACCTCGCTAGTCAGTAGCTGATAACTACGTTCACACACTGCCATACGTTGCCCACGACAAAATACATGACCTTCATCATCATAGACTTTACTAAAAGGACCCCGATAAATTACCGCGTGTCCTTTATCTAAACAGGCAGTGGGCTGTGGTTTGCTGGCAGTAATCGTCACCGCACGAAATTCAATACCTTCAACGACCTGCCACGGACGTATATCCCATTTGTCTATGGTCACACCAACAAAACCCGCATCAATAAATGCCTGTAAAAAATCTGTTTCCAGCAACGCACCTGAAATACAACCACTCCACAATTGTGCATCGTCTTTCAGGTGCTGCGGGACAGGTTCATCACTGACTATATCCGAAATAGCCACGCGTCCACCTGCTTTTACGACGCGAAAAATTTCTTGTATCAACTGAGTTTTGTCGCTGTCATGGACAAGATTCAGCACGCAATTTGAGACCACTAAATCAACGCTATTATTCGCAATTAGCGGCGTGGTTTTGCGTTGTTGTTCTTGCCATGCGCGTAATGCCAACACATCTTCCGCACAACGGACAGGATTTTGTGCTAAATGTTGATTCATCGCCGTTAAGTCCAAGGCGAGATCTTGAATCTGCCCTTTCACAAAACGCACGCGGTCTGAACCGATTTTATCCGCCATTTCCTGCTGATATTTTCGCGCTAATGCCAACATATCATCATTCATATCCACGCCGATAACGCTGCCTGACTCACCGACTAATTGTGCCGCCATGTAGCAAATTTTGCCCGAACCAGAGCCTAAATCTAATACCACATCACCCTGTCGCACATAACGCGAGGGATCGCCACAGCCGTAATCTTTATCAATAATTTCTTGCGGCAAGATAGCTAATAATTCGCGGTCATAATCGACGGGACAACATAAATCGGCTTGTACGACTTCCGCGCCTTGTGAATAACGTGCTAATACGCCTGCTTCTACGCTCATGTTAAACCTCTCATTTGTTAGATAATGCTACCTGTACAACTACTACCCTGCCCTGCCGTACAACCGTAACAATGTTGCAGAGTGGCAATCTGTTGACCTTGTAACTCAGAAACTTCAGTAATATGGGTTCGCTGTTTTGCCCCTAAAGGCAGTCTTAGCATTTGATTAAAATCACAATCATAGACAAAACCTTGCCAATCAACGCTTAAAGTAGTTCTACACATGACATGGTCTAATGCGGCTGGATTAAAATTAGTTTTCAGTAACGTTAAATAATCATCAAACTGCCCTTTGCTTAATAACACACTACCAAAGCGTTGAATGGGTAAATTAGTGAGCGCGTAGAGCTGATTGAAAACGATACCATATTGCTGACTTAAATGTTGTTTATAGGCTTGTTCAAGAGCTTGTTGCGGTGGTGGTAAACTCGCGCCTTGTGGATTAAAGACTAAATTCAATATAATAAGTGAGCCATTCGCTTGACCGTAACCCAACGCGTTTAATTGTTGTAAAGCGGTAATACTTTTAGCAAATGTACCTTTGCCACGCTGTTTATCGACGTTATCCTGTAAATAACACGGCAAGGAAGCGACGATTTCCACTTGCTGCTGTGCTAAAAATTCGGCTAAGTCTGAATAACCGTCTTCCAATAAAATTACCAAGTTGCAACGGTCTATCACTTTCACATTGCGTAGTCGTGCTTGTTCAACCAAATAACGAAAATGCGGATTCATTTCAGGTGCGCCACCTGTTAAATCCAGTGTGTGTATGCCCTGTTTATCAATGAACGCCAACACCTGATCAACAGTTTTTTTGTCCATCAATTCGATGCGTTTAGGACCTGCATTAACATGACAATGCGTACAACTTAGGTTACATAAATAACCTAAATTGACTTGCAACACGCTTAGCGCATTGCGAGTGATGCGTGGAAAATCGCTGTTTTGTAAATACGGAGCTGAATCAAGCATCGTTTAGTTATTGTATTTGTCCACGAAAATCACAAAAAGCACGAAAAGTTTTTATAGCTAAAGCACAATAAAATGATACCGTTCGTGGTAAGCTTGTTGAACCACATTCCCACTTCGACAAGCTCAGTGCGAATGATTTTGTAATCAACACATATAATATGAGTTTACTATGACTCAATGTTGTAATTCATCCATATTGATATACAGATTATTTAATTTTTTTTGTGTCTTTCGTGCTTTTCGTGGACTGTGTTATTTCCATATCTTAACGATATTGGTGAAGTCATCTGTCCACGGACGCATATCAAAATACAACGGCATGGTTTGCCAAGTCCCCAGTAAACTCAAGGTTAATGGTGTTAGCGTTTCAGGTTGCTTTGCCATCACTACCCAGTCCGTATCAACGACTAGCGGCATATTCTCTGGGGCTTTATATTCTTGTATTAACGCAGCAAGATGGGCTTGTTCGGCATGAATGGATAGCACTTTTTTTAAGGCTAAATGGCGATTGGTGATATGAAACGCCAATATGCCATTGGGTTTTAGCTTTTTGAAGTACAGTTCCAAGGCTTCTTTGGTGATGAGATGCGTCGGCACAGCATCGGAGCTGAACGCGTCCATCATTAATAAATCAAAATATTGATCAGGTTCTTTTTCTAAAGATAACCGTGCATCACCGACACGCATAGTGGCATTAGGTAAACACCGACTGAGATAGCTAAAATAGCTTGGATTATTAGCAATATTGATGACTAAAGGATCAATTTCATACAGTGTCCAGTGTTGGGTCGGTTTGGCATAACACGCTAATGCCCCCGCACCTAAGCCAACAACACCGATATTCCAATTGGCATTGTTAGCATCAAAGGTTTTAAACAACTGCCCCATAGGACCTGGTTGACTGTAATAGGTTAAGGGAATTTTTGCCAGCGGTTCGGGTAAGCGTTGTGCACCATGTTTAGTGGTGCCATGAAATAGTTCGTGATAGGTTTCGGGCTGGTTTTGTTCATCGGTCAATACACTCTCACGCACTGCCATTACGCCAAAAAAGCTACGTTTTTGGTAAAGGGTATGCGAAGACAAACCGTGTAAACTAAGTGCCAAAAACATAATTACGCCGATGGTCAGCGCGTAACCCATGGTTTGCTTTCTTAAAAAATAAACCAATACGCTTAATGCGATTAAACTGAGTGCGATAATATCAAAGTATTGCAATAAATCATTGATGCTAGCATAGAGTATTAAGCCAATGCTTAGTAGCAATGCGGGAATACTCAGTTGTTTTAATAAGCTCTTATTCCATGATACGACCGCCCAAGGTCTTAGTAATAACGCAGCAACTATCATCAACGGGTATTCATAGATACCGTCAAAAATAAACGGGGCAACAAAGGTATTAAACATCCCGCCTAACATGCCCGCAAACGACATAATCAAATAGAAGCTAGTTAGATGTTGCGTAGGTGGTCTGTCTTTGGCAAGCTCACCGTGGCACACCATGATGGCAAAGAAAAATGCCAAAACGTGCAGAATAAGGTACACCCAATACGGCAAATCAGCTGGATTAACAAACGCGTAGGCAAGAAACGGCACTAATACCAAGGGCTGTATCTTAACCATGATAGGGTGCAGTTTGTCATTCCAGTGGGAGAATACGATGATAAACGACAGCAGATAAACGGTCAGCGGAATAATCCATAACAACGGCACGGAAGCAATATCGGTGCTGATGAAGTTGGTTAAGCCCAGTAATAAGCTGGAGGGAACGAAGGCTAATGCCAACCAGTGCAGTTTTGTTGACAACGTTAGTGCATCGATAATCGGTGTTTTTATGACTGGCGCGTTATCAGGTTGTTGACGTTGCCATAATGACCACGCACACACGGCAATCAATACACAGAGCAGTAAATAACCGATGCTCCAATCCGTTTGCTGACTCGCTAAGCCGATATTTGGCTCTAATAAAAACGGATAGCTGAGTAAGGCAAGCAAACTACCTGTATTACTGGCGGCATAGAGAAAATAAGGATCATCACTGCTTTGATGCCCCAACTGCGAAAACCATTTTTGTATCAGCGGTGCGGTGGTGGATAGTACAAAAAACGGCAAGCCTATTGCTAGAAATAATGTCCAACACAACCAAAATGTTGGGTTGCTGTCAGTGGGCGGAATAGTATTTTCGGGTAAGGCAACGGGTAACGCTAACAAACTGATTAAAATAATCGCAAGGTGGATTAAAATTTGTGGGCGATTTTGATAGCGCGTAGATAGCGCGTGGGCATAAAGATAACCCAGAAATAAAATGCTTTGATAAAACACCATGCAGGTGTTCCATACCGCAGGCGAACCACCCAATAACGGTAATAAAATCTTACCAAATAGCGGTTGTAAGACGAACATCAATGACGCACTGACAAATAATGTGCCAGCAAATAAGACAATGGTGGAGAGGTGGCGATTAGTTTTTAATTCTTGGCTCATTATTATCAGTGTCGCCTTGTTGGCGTATGGTTTTTAATGAGGCAATGATAAACCATTTGTGACAGCACGCGGTATTTTGATAATTAAGCGTGGTACAAAAAGAAGTGGAAATCTAGCGATTATCTGTAGAAAGGGGGAAAAGCAGGCTGTAGCTCACAGATGAGAGCTACAGCCTGAGAGTTGCATTAGATGAGAGTTACATCTTCTGCTTGCGGACCTTTTTGACCTTGAGTTACAGTAAACTGAACTTTTTGACCTTCATCTAACGTTTTAAAGCCAGAGCTGTTAATGTTACGAAAGTGAACAAAAACGTCAGGACCGCCTTCTTGTTGAATAAAACCAAAACCTTTTTCTGCGTTAAACCATTTAACGATACCAGTAGTCATCGTGATAAATCCTATAAATATTAAGTAATTAAAGCCTTTTACAAGGCGGGTGTAATATAGCTGTATTGTTGAAAACTACTTATGATAAACAGGACGAGCAATCACAGAAAAACTTCGTAAAGATAAGCATAACGGTAAATCAATTTCAAGCTGGCAACATTGTATAAGGGGTACGCAAGTGATGTCAATGTTTATAAATTGCAGCGCATAAAAACACCGTCTGTTTGTCATACTCAACCGATTACATAATTATTAAAATTGGCATTCATTTATGATTTCTATCCATTGGCACTAAAGATTTTAGTTGGTCACGCAATGTTCCCCAAGATGCCGTAAATTCATTCGTGAGTTTTTTACGCGTCCAAATAGAAGCGACGAAAATAAGCAGAGCGGTCACGGCATATTTGGGCTGCTGCCAACATAACAAGGCTAATTTATCCAACAACCCATCTGGTGAAACTAATGTTTTGATTTCCCCAAAAACGCCTGCGCCTGAAGTTGCTAAGCTGCCTAATATTAATTGGTATAAGGTAAAAATTGTGAACGATAAGAAAGCGTAATACAAGAAGCTACGTTGTAAAATAAAACCTTTGTGTTGATTTAATAATAAGGGTTGGGTATTGGGCGTTACAGGTGTGCTTGCATTTGGATTAATGATGTTGACAATTCTCGCACTATTGGGATGCTCGCCGTCGTCATTCACAACGGTGAAGTTATTCGGAAAATTACCTGGTGCATAATTTAAAATACCCTCGGCAATACGTTGTATCGCGCTTTCATGAATCACGGGTGAAATCTTGCTAACACGACAAATTTCAGCTATATCGCGCATTTTATAACGATAGTATGTTCCTAGCCCACTACGCGAATCATACAATTTATCAAACGCATATTCTCGATTACGCGCAAAATCCAGATCGGTTTGAATAAAATTCAATCCCGCCGCTTTCGCTTTTTTCATCATCCAATCTAAGGTCACTATAGACAGCCCTTGTTGCGGATAACCACCACCCACATTGGCATGGACACCTGCAAACCAGACTTGTTCAATACGGTCATCATGGTTCCACAGCAATGGCTTAAATGATCGGCGTTCATCGTCGATAGACAGCGCGTGACAGGCTTGTTTGATGATTTTTTTATTAAGGTCACAATCGGGAAGATTTTGATCTGGAAATTTGAAATGAAATATCCAAGTGTTTAAAAAACTAGCTGCTTCATCAAAGGGCAAGCCCACTGCATCGACAGTATCCCACACTCCCATAAACTTGATGACAACCTTTTCTTGATTGTGTGTCGCTAAGGTTTTTGGTTGTGGAATAGCCTTTCTACGCAACTTTGCCACAGGTTTTTCTAAGTAAGCATGGTGTTTGCTACGATAATTTTCATAGTGATGCCATATTGCGTTATCGAGTTCTTCATCCGTTGCATAATTATCATGCTTGAGTATGCCTTGTTTAATGACAAAGCCCGCTAATGATCTCACTGTAAAAGCACCGCGACTAAAACCAAATAAATAAATTTCATCGCCTTCGTTGTAAGATTGTACTAAATCTTTATACAGTTTTCTGATGTTACGACTTAAACCCCAACCGAAAGCACCGCCCATAATTTTTAGTGGTTTAAGGTCTTCTGTTCCAACACCGTCATCATAAAAGGCAACTTGCTCGCGTTTGGTGCTATGAAAATCTATAGCCTCGTATAATTTAAAAACATTAGTGCCACGGTCTTTAATGTTAGAGTTTCCTGTTCCATCAGAAAGAAGAATGATGTTTTTCATAAAATTTCTCCCGTATCTATCTGTATTAGAGATGATAAGCCAACCTCTTTGGCAAACGATGCAGGTCGGCTTTTTAAGATGTTATTTGATTCTTGTTGGTCGAGATTCCTATCCTCCTATTCAAACGTTCCATTTGATGATACTTATATCACTTATAATCCAACAACACACCACGCGTTTTTGTCGTGCATCATACTAATTTTATGAGTCGTTGCCATGAATCGTTTTAATCTAGCTTTACGCCTATTATGGCGCGATAGTCGTTCAGGAGAGCTGACTATTTTGATACTGGCGTTATTGATTGCCGTTACCAGCTCGACAGCCATCACCTTATTTGCTGATCGTTTGCAAAATACTATGAACACGGAAGCAGCAGAATTTTTAGCGGCTGATTTAGTGATTACTAGCCCAACCGCTATAGCATTGACTTGGCAAGATAAAGCAACGCAATTGAATTTAAATCAAGCGCGTACCGCTGAATTTTCTAGTGTATTAATGGAACATGATGAAATGCTGTTGGCAGCGATTAAATCAGTGAGTTCGACTTATCCTTTGCGCGGCTATCTAAAAACGCAATCTGTCGCGGAAGGCGAAGAACAAGAGCAACATAAAGCTCCAGAGGTAGGCACTGTCTGGTTGGAAAAACGCGTGTTATCGGCTCTGAAATTAAAAATAGGTGATGTATTAACAGTCGGTGAAAAACCGCTGACTATTACGCAGATTGTTACTTATGAGCCAGATAAACGGGGTGATTTTTATAGTTTTTCGCCGCGAGTATTGATAAATGAAGCCGATTTAGCCGCGACAGGGATTTTGCAAGCAGGCAGTCATGTACATCATTTTTTTCAATTTAGTGGTGATGAGAAAGCCTTAGCAACATTTAAACAATGGATTAAGCCGCAATTAAACCCATCGCAAAAATTGATGGATATTCGTGAAGACCGTCCTGAACTAGGTAACGCATTACAACGGGCAGAACGTTATTTGGGCTTATCGAGCATTGTCGTGATTTTAATTGCAGGTGTGGCGATTGCAATGGCAACTCGCCGTTATACCGAACGCCATTTTAATGCCACGGCGTTGCTGCGTTGTATGGGTTGCAAACAACGGGAAATAATCTGGTTGTATAGTAGCCAGTTTGTGATTTTGGGTGTAGTTGCCAGTAGCATTGGTTGCTTGTTAGGCTGGGTCGCCCAACAAGGCTTGTTTTATTTATTGCGGGATTTATTACCTAAACAACTAGCAAATCCAAGTCTGTCAGCGGTGTTATTTGGTTTAGTGCTAGGTTTGGGTGTGTTATTAGGTTTCGCATTACCGCCTTTGTTAAGGCTTAAGCAAGTATCACCATTACGCGTATTGCGCCGTGAATTAGAACCATTGCCTGCCAGCGGTTGGTTGGTTTACGGCTTAGCGTTGAGTGTTATCACGCTGCTAATCGGACGTTATACGCAAGATTTCAATATGACAATCACCATTGTAGGCGTGGGTATGGGCGTGCTGTTATTGCTGAGCTTGTTGATGAACGCGTTATTAACGGCTATGAGTAAGTTATTGCCATCACTGCCGTTAGTGTGGCGATTTTCGTTGCAAGGCTTAGTCAAAAATAGTCGCGCCAGTATTAGCCAACTGTTAGCCTTTAGTATTACGCTGGTTGCAATGATATTGAGCTTTAGTGTGCGCACGGATTTAATTGCAGACTGGCAAAAAGCCATGCCTAATAACGCACCGAATCATTTTGCCCTCAATATTTTTCCCGAACAACAAGCCGATTTTAAACAGGAATTGCTACAACAACACATCAGCGGCAGTCAGTTTTATCCTATCGTACGCGGTCGATTAGTCGCCATTAATAATACGCCTGTCCAACAGGTGGTCAGTAAAGATTCGCAAGGCGACAGTGCCACACATCGAGAACTCAGTTTGACGTGGACACAGGAACTACCCGAAGACAATAAAATTATCGAAGGCAGTTGGTGGACGGATATGCAAGCAGGACAGGTGTCGGTTGAACAAAAATTGGCACAAAGTTTAAAAATAAAATTAGGTGATGAACTGACCTTTACTATCGGCAGTCAGCAAATAAAAGCCAATGTTACCAGTATTCGTAAGCTACATTGGAATACCATGAAACCGAATTTTTATATGATTTTCTCACCCAACAGTTTGAATAATTACCCCTATACGTTTATCACCAGTTTTTATTTGTCTAGCGAACAAAAGCCGTTGTTAAACGGATTAGTCAAAAAATACCCCAGCATCACCGTGTTAGAAGTTGATTTAATTTTGCAACAAATCAAAACCATTTTGACGCAATTAACTGAGGCAATTAATTATCTACTGTACTTCGCCTTACTGGCAGGCTTTACGGTGTTATGGGCAGCGGTTTATGCCAGCTTGGATAATCGAATTTATGAAGGTGCGTTAATGCGTACCTTGGGGACTGAGCGATGGTTTCTTCGCACAACCCATTTTTTGGAATTTAGCGTATTGGGGTTGATTGCGGGTTTATTAGCCATATTTATATCGGAAGCTATTCGTTATGCGTTGTATGCACACGTCATACACATAGATTATCACCCTAACTTTTATTTATGGGCAGCTGTCCCTCTCTCAGGAGCGTTATTAGTGGGCTTAGCAGGCTATTGGGGACTCAAAGATGTGGTGAATAAATCGCCACTACGCGTTTTAAGAGAACTATAATGTTGGATTGATATATTCATACTCTGTTCATAAATAATTCATTAAACTGAAACAAACAACACACAAAAGAGGAATCATCATGAAAAAATTAACAACCAGCATTGTTATCGCAACGAGTATTTTACTGACTGCTTGCGCTCAAGTTTCAGGCTGGTCGCCAACTATTGACCCGTACAATGATCGCAATGCGCAAATGATTCCACAAGATCAAGCTCAATGCGAAAAATTAGCCAGTAACGCCGCAAGTACAGGCAAAGAAACCGCTATGGGAGCGGGTGCTGGCGCATTGGTCGGAGCAGCAGGCGGTGCGATTACAGGTGCATTTTTAGGCAATCCTGGTGCAGGCGCGGCAATCGGTGCAGCGGCTGGTGGTTTTGGTGGCGGCGCGTACAAAGGTATGAGTTCAGATGACGCTTACAAAAGAGCCTTTACTAATTGTATGAGAAATCGTGGTCACAACGTTGTTAACTAATGCGTTACCCATTAAACATCATAACAAACGACTCAAAGTCACCCTTACCTAGATAACCGTCAACTCAGATAATCGTCAATTCGCAGCGGGTGCAAGTTTACTCGCACTCGCTGTATCACAGTTTCTCATCATAATTCAGGTAATGTTAACGCTTGGCATATAAGCAGCTTAACATTTACAATGTAATCAATAACTACTCACTTAAGTAGTCACCATCTTCTATCTTAGTCAGCGGATACTTCAGTTGCAGTAGTAGCTTTTATATTAAAAGCTGTTACCGCTTGAACTTAGAACTGCACATTAATAGTAAAAATATAACTATATGCTCGATTATCAAAAAGACTTTATTGCCTATGCCCTAGATTGCGGTGTATTAAAATTTGGCGAATTTGAATTAAAATCAGGGCGCATTAGCCCTTATTTTTTTAATACTGGCTTGTTTAATACAGGTGCGCAACTAGGAAAATTAGGACAGTTTTATGCGCAAGCACTCATTCAATCAGGCATTAATCCCGATATTCTGTATGGTCCAGCTTATAAAGGCATTCCTCTGGTCAGTGCAACCTCTATTGCCTACGCACACTTAACAGGTGAAGATATACCGTTTGCGTTTAATCGCAAAGAAGCCAAAGACCACGGCGAAGGCGGTCTTTTAGTGGGTGCACCTTTACAAGGTCGAGTCGTTATTCTCGATGACGTAATCACTGCGGGGACATCGGTTAGGGAATCGGTTGACATCATTCAGCATGCGAACGCTATACCTGCTGGCGTATTAATCGCCCTAGATAGACAAGAAAAGGGGCAAAACGACCGTTCTGCTATTCAAGAAGTCGAAGAGCAGTTCAAAATGCCCGTTATTTCAATTATCACCTTAGCCAACATTGTGGATTATTTAATCGACAATAATAGTGACCAAGTTAGCAAGATTAGAGAATACCAACAGCTTTATGGCGTGTTATAACCGCTTCAACTGAAAAATAAAACTACCACGATTTAACAGTTCTCAAGATATAGACTACAATTGTTAAAAAATACCTTCAATCTGATATTTCGACTCACTTATAGAATTGTGTTAGTACAAAAAGGCTGGTCATGAGCAATCTGGATTTTAAAAATCAAATGCACGAGTATTCGCTGTGGCGTGCAAAATTGGTGCAGTCTATAGAAATGTATCAGCAATGGCGTACGCGCTATGATATGACTGATGCCAATAGCACAGCAACTCTTTTAAATATCCTCAATAATCTACAATCGGATCGCATTACCTTAGCGTTCGTCGCTGAGTTCTCGCGTGGTAAAACAGAATTAATTAATGCCCTATTTTTTGCTGAGACAGGTGTTAGATTACTGCCATCGTCACCTGGTCGTACCACCATGTCACCCACCGAACTGTTTTATGACGAAGTAGGTGGCAGTTATATTCGGCTGCTCAATATTGAAACCCGTCTTGAAAGCACTACACTATCAGAATTTAAACAAATGCCTGAACGATGGGTGCATTTTGATTTGAATGGCAATTCACCCAGACAAATGCAGGAAGCCTTTAAAGAACTGATCGCGGTTAAAAAAGTACCGCGTGAAGTCGCTGATGAGCTGGGTTTATGGGATGAGCGTGAAGCAAAAGAACAAGGTTTGGTTAATCCGACCGTCGTAGAAATACCCTGCTGGCGACATGCCCTTATCAGTTTCCCGCACCCTTTATTGAAAGAAGGCTTATCCATCCTTGATACCCCTGGTTTAAATGCTCTGGGTACTGAGCCAGAATTGACCTTAAATATGTTACCTAGCGCACAAGCGATTATCTTCGTTCTCGCTGCCGATACAGGCGTAACTAAAAGCGATCTAGAAATATGGCTAAATCACATTTGTCTTGCGCGTGGTGGTAGAAAACAAGGTCTTGCGGTTGTCATGAACAAAATTGATGCCATGTGGGATGACCTAGGCGGCACAACCGCTTATGACGAATCTATTCGCTCACAAATCAAAACCTCAGCCTCTATTTTAAAAATCAACGAAAATGCGATTTTTCCTGTCTCCGCCAAGCAAGCTTTATTAGCCAAAGTAAAATCGGATAGCGTTTTATTTGAAAGAAGCCGTTTATCAACCTTAGAACAATATCTTGCTACGGATATTTTGAAACAAAAACGCAATATATTGATGGGAACAGTCGTTCGAGACATGGGCTTTTTGCTCAATGAGTCCTCTCATATCACTAACAAAGCCTTAACACACGCTTTAGAACAGCTTGAAGAGTTCAAAAAAATCGACTTTCAAAACCAAGATATGATGGGTAAATTGATGGCCGAAACGCGGGATAAGCAAAATATCTACATGGCGAATATTGAAAACTTTCAAGCCAGTCGCCGAGTTTTTATTACCCAAGCAAAAATGCTTATCGACTCATTCGACAGTGAAAAAGTTGATAGCATCGTCGAAAAAGCCAGATGTCAAATCGCGAGCAACATGACAACTTACGGAATGAAACAAAACATTCGTAAACTGTTTGATGAATTGCGTGATTTGTTGCAAAACGCCATTGAAATTACCGCTGAAACCAGCCGTCTAGTCAAAGCGATTCATAAAAAATTTAAAGATGAATATGGCTTTGAAAAAATCGAGCCGAAATTATTTTCTATTAAAGCTTATCAAGTCGAATTAGAAATGATTTTTGAAGAAGGTGAAATATTTCGCTCTAGTACCAAGACAGCCATGACTGAGCAAAGTGTCGTGATACATAACCTGTACAGCACGCTCATTTCCAAAGCTAGAGATGTCATCAAACAAGCACATAATGATGCCAGTGCGTGGAGAGATACTGCGTTGACCCCGTTAATGCAACAAATCAAAGATCACAAAAAGCAAATTGAACACCGTTTGCAAATGTTAAGAAAAATTAACGAATCAACCGACAATGTTGCTGAAAACATTGCCCATCTGCAAGCAGAAGTAGAGCCGTTAAAGCGTCAAAGAGATGAGTTAAACATGATGATTCGCGGAATGCGATTGGATGCTTACTCACCCGATAATAACTAAGCGAGTGCCAACGCCTATCTTTCGTAAAGAGACAGGCGTTTTCGGTAAATTATTATTTTCTAAAAATTAAATCCCAAACTCCATGACCCAAACGTAACCCGCGTTGCTCAAATTTAGTCAGTGGACGATAATCTGGACGCTCACAATAATCACCTGTTTGGCTAGTATTATAAAGCCTCCCACCTGCTGATAATATCTCCAACATAGACTCAGCATAATGTTGCCAATCGGTTGCAGCATGAAAATACCCACCCGTTTTTAGTTTTTTCAGCAATAATTCCACAAAACTAGGACGCACAATACGGCGTTTATGGTGTTTTTTCTTATGCCACGGGTCTGGAAAAAACAAATGCAAACCTGTTAATCGATTGTCAGGTATTTTCTGCTCAATGATTTCAATGGCATCGTGACAATAAATCCGCACATTCGTTAAACCTTGCTGATCTAACAACATCATCAAATGCCCCACCCCCGCACGATGCACCTCAATACCAATATAATCAATATCAGGATTTGCCGCCGCCGTATTAGCAAGGCTATCGCCATTACCAAAACCAATTTCAATAATTAACGGCGCGTCACGCCCAAAAACCTCAGTAAAATCATAATTTACTTGTGGGTCAAGACAATAACGCTGCCAATGATGCTCTAAAGCATATTGTTGCGCTTGAGTAATACGCCCTTGACGGCGAACAAAACTACGAATACGAGATGGAACAGTGGGTTCTAAAACAGTCATAAATGATATTAAAATAAATAAATTGAAATAACTAACTAATTGTTTTTATTAGCTATTATTACACATTCATCCACGAAAAACATAAAAATCATGAAAAAAATACCAGTAAACTATTTTTCATGCCGTTATCGTCCTAAGAAAAAAGGTTATAGTGTGCTACATAATCGGCATAGATAAAAATAGGGCTTATTAGTTGTCGGCTAAGTGGTTCGCATGAGCTTGCGAACTTAACAAAAATCAATCCTATGTAACAACTCACTTTTTCTCATCCCATCAACTAAAAACAACATGAACACGCTTTACACCAAACTCAAACAAGCCCGCAGCGAAGAAGATGTTAAAGATATTTACATCAAAGCCTTGGGATTGAAAAGTTATACCAAAGGCTTGATTGATATACGCACCAATGAAATTTGGTTTGAAGCCAAAGATACGGGCAAACATTCCAGCTATGCGATGTTCACCCAACTACTGCATTATGTGCAGGACGGATTGAATAAAGGTGAAACCCTACCGCCGTTTTTAGCAGTGATTGATACCGAAAAAGCCGCGCTGATGAAAACGGCGGACGTGTTGCCGTTTCTAGCGAAAAAAACCGTGAAATGGGGAAAGTCGGCGAGTCAATATCCCAAAGAAGCTTTGGATGAAGTATCCGCACACATTGGAACGCATTTTGTCTCGTTCAAAATATCCACCCACGAAGACGAATTTATCAGCACGGTTAAAGACGCGATTAAATCAGGCGACATACTTCGCACGCAAATCACGCCAGACAATTTAAAACAGGTGTTTGATAAATGGGTGAACATGATAGGGCGGGAAATCAACGGTGTAAGCGAAGAAAATTACGCGCTGTTATTTTTTGCTGACATCATGCACGATGGCACAATATCAACGCATCAAAACTTACCCGCTGAATTACTGCACAAAAACAACGCGCCTGTTTTTAGCTTGGGCGGCAAACTCTACGAACTCAGCAACAAAGAAGGCTATCGCCAATTTTGGGCGATTTATCACAAGCCACCAAAATCCGAATACCGCGATTATTTACTGGAACGCCGCGACAGCTTAATTCCACTGGACGAACGCAGTTTTAAAGGCGCGTATTACACGCCACTGGCTGTGGTTGATAAGGCTTATGACAAACTGGCAGAAACCTTGGGCAAAAACTGGCAAAAGAATTACATCGTGTGGGATATGTGTTGCGGCGTGGGTAATTTAGAAGTCAAACACTCCAACCCGCGCAACATCTACATGAGTACCCTAGACCAAGCTGATATTGATGTCATGAAAGCCACTAAAACCTGTGTCGCCGCGCAACGGTTTCAATATGATTATTTGAACGATGACATCACCGATGACGGCAAGATTGATTACAGCTTAACCAACAAAGTCCCCGAAGGCTTACGCAAAGCGATTGCGGAAGGTAAAAAGATTTTGGTTTTGATTAATCCGCCGTATGCGGAGGCGACAAGTTCAGATAATGTCGTTTCAGGTGGAACAGCTCTTGCAAGCAAAACAGGCGTATCTAAAACTAAATTCGCCGCTACTGCTATGGCTGATTACGGCAAAGCCAGTAACGAACTTTTCACTCAGTTTGTAGTGCGTGTTGCCCAAGAAATACCGACAGCAACACTGGCAATGTTTAGTACATTGAAATACATCAATGCTCAAACGATGGACGTTTTCCGCTCTGCTTGGAACACAAAATATCTAGGTGGTTTTGTTGTGCATAGCAAATCCTTTGACGGTTTAAAAGGCGAGTTTCCCATTGGTTTTTTAGTCTGGCAAACAAGTCAGAATGCAACTAAAAAGCAACCTATTATAGAAATTACCACCGAAGTTTTAGATAAAAATGCTCAAGCTATCGGTGAAAAACGTTTTTATAATTTGCCAAATGAACAACTATTGACTAACTGGATTCCACGACCAAAAACCAACAAAATAGAAGTTATCCCGTTAAAAAACGCAATAACTCCAGCCACTGCAACGAAAGACTTAAGAGGTACAAAATGGTCTGACAACGCCATTGCATATCTTTGGTGCAACAGTAACGACATACAGCAAGCACCTAGAACTGCTTTATTTTCATCTGGCTTTAATGGCGGTCATGGTATTTTTATTAATCCTGAAAACCTCTGGCAAGCTGCCGTGATTTTTTCAGTTCGCCGTTTAGTCAAACCAACGTGGTTAAATGACCGAGACCAATTTTTACAACCAACGGGTGAACTGACAGACGAATTTAAAAACGATTGCTTAATATGGATGCTATTTAATGGCAGTAACTTAACCGCCAGCGCGAACAACCTAGAATGGAACGGCAAAAAGTGGGCGATTGTGAATCACTTCATCCCGTTCACAGAAGCCGAAGTAAACGCCCCCGACCGCTTTGAATCGGATTTTATGGTGCAGTATTTAGCCAACAAGAAACTCTCCAAAGAAGCCAAAGCGGTATTAAACGCAGGGCGCGAACTATGGCAAGCCTATTTTTCCCAAACCGACCCGCGCAATATCCGCGATGAATTCAAATTAAATCGCCCCGATGTCGGCTGGTATCAAATCCGTAATGCTCTGAAAAAACGCAACGAAAGTGGCGACTTTGCCCCTGTCGATTTCGGCTCGTTTGAAATAGCCTACAAAACCTTAAGCGAAAAACTACAACCGCAAGTGTTTGAATTAGGTTTTTTGCGTGTTTAATCAGTATGGAGCTTTACGGAATGCAGGATTATCATAACGACTGTGGCATTATCCCGCGTTCTGCTACGCTTCACAAAGCCTACGCTATTATTAATCTACAATAACGCATTGCCCTTTGTTCAATACAATACAATACGATCCATTCATCGGAAATATAAAATGACCAGAGTTGAAATTGAAACTAAATTAGTTAATGAGCTTCATTATTTACCTACTGAAGCCATAGAAACTTTATTAACATTAGCTTTGTTGATAAAAACTAAACCACAGCAATCTACTGATTCGTTTGAATTAAACAGCGAAAATAACAGTAATGCGCTATCGGCTGGTTTAGCTTTGCACAATTTCTTAAAAAAATATCAAACTGACCCTATTGATATTGATACCCGTATTTTTGAACAGGACAGAGCTATTGAAACAGATAGAGAAATCACATTATGAGTTTGCTCTATTTATTAGATACAAATACTATTTCAGAACCTTTAAAAGAAATTCCCCAACAACACGTTATTGAAAAAATACAGTTGCATGAGTCAAAAATCGCTATCGCCAGTTTTGTGATTTATGAATTAGTTAAAGGGGCTTATCAATTGCCTGAATCAAAAAAACGCTTAAAAATTCTTGATTATATTGAGTCGGTACTATTCAAGTTTCCTATTCTTCCTTACACACAAGAGGCGGCAATATGGCATGGACAAGAAGCGGCTCGTTTGCAACGCATAGGAAAGTCGCCTCCTTTTATAGATGCACAAATTGCCGCAGTTGCTAAAACCCATCATTTAACGTTAGTGACACGGAATACGGCTGATTTTGAACACTTTTCTGATATTTGGCTCGAAAATTGGTTTGTTTAATATGAAAATATCATTAATCGTCGCTATGGCAGAAAATCGTGTCATTGGCGATAAAGGCTTGATGCCTTGGCATTTATCTGCCGACTTAAAAAAATTTAGAGCTATCACCACAGGCTTTCCGATTGTGATGGGTAGAAAAACCTTTGAATCTATCGGTAAGCCGTTACCTAATCGCACTAATCTTATTATCAGCAGTAATCCCGATTATCAGCAGACAGGGTGTTTGGTTTTTAATGAGTTGGATAGTGCAATAGCTCATGCTTGTCAGTTGGCGAATGAGGTGTTTATTATCGGCGGTTCTACGCTTTATGAGGCGTTATTGCCTGTCGCAAATACGCTGTATTTAACGCAAATTCATGAAAATTTTGCGGGCGATACTTGGTTTCCTGAGTTTGATGGTGATGAATGGACGGAAGTTAGCCGCGAAGATATTAATGATGATGCGAGCGTTGACTTTAATTATAGCTTTATACAGTTGCTAAGAAATCAACCAAAAAGCCTTTAAAACGGTTAAAATGGGCGTACATACAATCATCCTGTCATAAAAGGCAACAAACTTGGTACATCATGCAAACACATTATAAAACCGATGACTTGAGAATTTGCGGCATAAAAGAAGTCATTGCACCTGTTCAGGTTCATGAAGAATTGCCCATCACTGAAACTGCCGCGCAAACTACCGCACAAGCACGCGCTGACATTCATAAAGTTTTAACAGGTCAAGATGACCGTTTATTAGTCGTGGTCGGTCCTTGTTCGATTCACGATCCTGTTGCGGCAATGGAATACGCGCATCTTTTAAAAGCCATGAAAGATGAAACTGAAAAGGATTTATTAATCGTCATGCGCGTGTATTTTGAAAAGCCACGCACTACGGTAGGCTGGAAAGGATTAATTAACGATCCCGATTTAAACTCTAGTTTTAATATCAATAAAGGGCTGCGTATCGCCAGAAAATTACTGATCGATGTGAATGAAATTGGAATGCCTGCTGCTACGGAATATCTGGATTTAATCACGCCACAATATGTGTCTGATTTAATTGCATGGGGTGCGATTGGTGCGCGGACTACGGAAAGTCAAGGACATAGAGAATTAGCGTCTGGTGTTTCTTGTCCGATTGGTTTTAAAAATTCTACTGACGGCACGATAAAAATCGCTATTGATGCAATCAGCGCGGCAATGAGTCCGCACCATTTTATTTCTTTGAATAAAGCGGGACATTCGGCGATTTTCTCCACCACGGGTAATGAAGACGTACACATTATTTTACGCGGCGGTAATGATCGCCCTAATTATGATGCGGTCAGCGTTGACCAAGTAGCAGAAGGTTTAGAAAAAGCCTATCTCCCGACCAACATCATGATTGATTTTAGTCATGCCAATAGTTTGAAACAATTTCATCGTCAGACAATTGTCGGTGACGATGTGGCAGGACAAATCGCGATTGGCGATCACCGTATCATGGGTGCGATGATTGAAAGCAATTTAAAATCAGGTAGCCAACACGTTGTCGAAGGACAGCCGTTAGTGTATGGCAAAAGTATCACCGATGGTTGTTTATCATGGGAAGAAACTGTGCCATTACTGAGAACGTTAGCCACAGCGGTACAAAAACGTCGCTTAGTTAAATCCGATGGAGGAAACGCATGAAAATTTATGTCAATGGACAAGTGCGCGAAATTGCTGAACACGCACACGTCAGTGATTTGATTGCTGATTTAGAGCTGACTGGCAAAAAAATTGCCGTCGAATTGAACAAAGAAATTTTGCCGTTTCAGCAGTACGCAAGCCAAGTTCTACACGCTGAAGATCATTTAGAAATTGTTCATGCCATTGGTGGTGGTCAAGATGATTCGTTTGTTTTAGCAGGTAAAACCTATCACTCGCGTCTATTAGTCGGCACAGGCAAATACAAAGACCTTGAAGAAACCCGTTTAGCGATTGAAGCCAGCGGGGCGCAAATTGTCACCGTTGCGATTCGCCGTACTAACATTGGACAAAATGCGGGTGAACCTAATTTATTGGATGTCATTTCACCCGATAAATACACGATTTTGCCTAACACCGCAGGTTGCTACACGGTGGATGAAGCAGTCAGAACGTGTCGCTTAGGTAGAGAATTATTAGGCGGTCATAAATTGGTTAAACTCGAAGTATTAGCCGATCAAAAAACTTTATTCCCTAACGTCGCAGAAACTTATTTAGCCGCAGAATTGTTGGTAAAAGATGGTTTTGATGTCATGGTCTATACCAATGACGACCCCATCGCCGCAAAACGCCTTGAAGAAATCGGCTGTGTTGCTGTTATGCCACTCGCCGCACCGATTGGTTCAGGTTTAGGCATACGCAACCCTTACAATATTTTAACCATCGTCGAAAATTCCAACGTGCCGATTTTAGTCGATGCAGGTGTTGGTACGGCTTCCGATGCTGCTATCGCTATGGAATTAGGTTGTGCAGGCGTGTTAATGAATACCGCCATTGCTGAAGCGAAAAACCCAATTCTCATGGCATCCGCCATGCGTAAAGGTATAGAAGCAGGTAGAGAAGCATTCTTAGCAGGACGTATGCCTAGAAAACGTTTTGCCTCTGCCTCATCACCGATTGATGGCTTGTTTTTTTGATGCTACCGTCAAGTGGAATGAGCATTACAAATCCCAATCTTTGTGATTGATTTTTAGCGTTAGCCACCGCCGCTTTTATGTTATGAGCAAATCACCAAGGTAGATGTAAGCTATTACCTGAATATTGTGGTAGTTGTGGGTAATAACGAACGGGGGGCGGTGGCGGTTGTTGTTGATAGTAACGAACTTCTGGTTGCGCATAATAAACAACAGGCGGTTGCGGATAGTAACGAACTTCTGGTTGGTAATGGTGGCGATGGTGATGCTCATAATCACGATGTCCCCACCCATGACCATGTCGTCCATAATCATCGGCGTAAGATAGCGGTGAAAACAGGATAACAGCCGCCATTAACAAAAGTATTTTTTTCATGGATGTATTCCTCTAAAATTCAATTTGGTTTCAATTTCGCGTTCATATTATTCTCTTTAACATTAATAGAAGCTGAATGAATGTAATGCTCGCACCTTACAATCAAGCAAAGCCTAAATTCTTATTTCAATCCCAGATTTCGACATTGTGAAAACACCGAGTAACTGATCTGCGTACACGGTAGACTATACATTTTTCTTAGGATAGTGACGGGATGAAAAATATTTTAATAGTATCGACAGGCGGTACGATTGGTTCTACGGTTCAGGCAGGAACGATTGATACCAGCAGCGGCGCACAACTTAAATTATTGCAGTTGTTTCAACAACACGACCCACATACTGATATTCATTTTCATTGTATTCAGCCCTTACAATTACTCAGTGAAAATCTCGCAGCTTGTGTTTGGCAAACCTTAATTGCCGCGATTGAAGCTAAGCATCCCGAAAATTATGACGGCATTATTGTCACGCACGGCACGGATACACTGGCTTATACAGCTTGTGCGTTGAGTTTTTATTTCCACACGCTGAAAATTCCGCTGTTGCTGGTGTCTAGCGACACCCCTTTAGAGGATGAACGCGCCAATGGCTTGGCGAATTTTGCTTGTGCGGTAGCGTTTATTCGCCAAAATCTGCGAGCAGGCGTGTTTGTGCCGTATCGCAATGCGGGGCAGACAATGCAGTTGCATCAAGGTACACACTTAGCCTGTTCGTTACAGTTAAGCTCTGATTTTATTAGTGTACAAAATAAACCATTAATGGAATTTGATAATGGGCAATTTAGCATTTGTCATGCGAAAACTCACACCGTAAATCAGGCGGCTACACCGTTACAAGCGCGATTTTCTGAGCATGTTCTAATGATAAAACCCTATCCTAGTTTAAATTATCAACAGTTTAATTTAGATGGTGTTGTAGCAGTGCTACATGATTTATACCATTCGGGTACAGCGTGTGCGACGACGCAATGGGGTGAGCAACATTCTTTAGTTGCCTTTATTCAATGCTGTGCAGAGCAACACATTCCTGTTTATTTAGCCCCTGCCATTCATTCTGAAGATGCGTATCAAAGTACGCGGATATTAATCGAACAAGGCGCGAAGGTGTTATGGAATATGTCGATTGAAGCCGCTTACATCAAGTTATTATTGGCTTACGGTAATTTTAATGATGCGCAACAGATTATGGATTTCATGACTACAACTATTGCTAATGAACATATTTGCTAAAACAGCAGGCAAAAAAAATGCGACCAATTAGTCGCATTATAAGAAGGATATAAAACCCTGATTTTCCGAGGAGGAAGTTTGCATCTCAAGAGTTGGTATTATATTACTGATTTTTAATGCTTAATGAAATGTGGCAAATTGCCGCGTGACAGATTGTCGCAGTTAAATAAAAGGGTTAATGAAATGTGGCTTGTGCCGCGTGAGATTGTCGCAAGCAAAAACATCAAGGCAAAAAAAATGCGACTAGCAGTGAGCAAGTCGCATATAAGAGAAGGATATAAAACTCTGGTTTTCCGAGGAGGAAGGAGACATCTCAAGAGTTGATGTATATTATCGTTTATTAATGAACAGGGGAATGTGGCAAATCGCCGCGTGTCAGATTGTCGCAGGCGCATCCTCAATGGTATTACTCAACTTGGCAAACTCCGCCAAAGAAATATTTTCCGCTCTTGCCGTTGGATCAATACCCAACTCAACCATCGTTTGTTCATCAATCAATTTCTTTAACGAATTACGCAAAGTCTTACGCCGCTGTGAAAAAGCGGTGGTCACCACGGTATTGAGTTTTGCCAAATCATTCACCTGAACAGGCGGCTGAATATGCGGCACTAAGCGCACTATCGCCGACATCACTTTAGGAATCGGATCAAAACTTTCAGGCGGCACATCAAATAAACATTCAGTGGCACAATAATATTGCATCATCACACTGAGCCGTCCGTATTGCTTGCTATTAGGCTGAGCGCAAATCCGATTCACCACCTCTTTTTGCAACATAAAAAACATATCGTCTATGCAATCCGCGTGTTCTAACAAATGAAACATCAACGGCGTGGAAATGTTATAAGGCAAATTACCGACCACGCGCAGTTTTTCACCTGCCGAAAGCGCGGAAAAATCAAAGCGCAACGCATCGGCACTGTGAATAGTGATATTGTCATGGTGTTTGAATTTATCTTTTAACAACACCACCAAATCACGGTCGAGTTCCACCACATCCAGCCGCACACCTTGCTCTAATAAAGGCTCAGTCAACGCGCCCTGCCCCGGCCCTATTTCTATCCAATGGTCATTAGGCTTGGCTTCAATGCTGGAAATAATATTGCTGATAACGCCGTAATCGTGTAAAAAATTCTGCCCGAAACGTTTTCGTGCTATGTGGGTCATAGTTGGTATCCTGTTAATCGTAGATAGGCAAACCTCCGAGGTTTTTAAAACCTCGGAGGTTTATAGTTACCGCGCTCCAACGTTGGAGCGTTGGAACGGTGTTATCGCGTTTATTCAGGCGCAAAATTTTCTAACCACAAAAAATACGCACCAAACTTAGGACTAGTGCGAAACTCACCACCCGCTGCTTTACCTTTAGCGGTTAAATAATGCTTACCATCCCGTAATTCCAAATAATGGCTAGCCACTAATTTATCCGTTAGTTCACTGGTTTTAACACCTAATTTTTGGGCTAATTTAGAAGAGGTTAATTTGCCTGAACTCGTTTCACTGTCGATTTTGGCAGGCGTTTCATCGGCAACTCTCTCTAAAGAGATGCGTACTTCTTCACTGATACGAATAATACGTTGCGCTTCCTCATAAGCATCTTTATACAATTCAGTATCTTCTACGCGGCGAATTAACACGCCCATCTCGTTATTATTAACTTGGCTAAATTCGTATAGATTTAAGCTACTGATAATACAAAGCTCTTCATTCATATAACATTTAGCGTGTAAATTTTTACAAAAGCTAGTGCGAATATAAGTTAAACCTTTTAGCCAAGCCAATTCTTCAGGTTGTAACTCGCTCTTACCATAAATAATCCGCACATCAATTTTTAATCGGTCTTTGTCCGTTAATAATTCTTTGATACGGTCATTTAATTTAAGAAAGGGACTAATTAAAATCAAACGGTCTTTTGCTTCTTTAATTAATTCTTCTAAAAAGTAATTTGTCGCGCTGGTATTAAGAAATTTTGCCATGTTAAAACGCTTGGTGAATGGAAATTAGGGGTTAGAAGTATTTAAACCTCCGAGGTTTTAAAAACCTCAGAGGTTTAGCGAGTAGCCATCATCAACGCACATTGTAACGCATATTCTAAACTGCCTATGTCCGCCTTACCTGTGCCTGCTAAATCCAACGCCGTACCGTGATCCACTGAGGTGCGAATAATCGGCAAGCCCAGCGTAATATTCACCGCCCGCCCAAAACCCTTGTACTTCAACACAGGCAAACCTTGATCGTGATACATCGCCAACACCGCATCGGCGGATTCCAAATATTTAGCGGTAAATAAACTATCCGCAGGTAACGCACCATGCAGATTAAAACCTTGTTGCCGTAACTTATCCAAAACAGGATTAATCACCTCCAACTCTTCGCGTCCTAAATGCCCAGACTCACCCGCATGAGGATTGAGACCACACACCAATATTTTCGGATTATCCAAGTGAAAACGCGTGCGTAAATCATGCTCCAACACCCGCAACACTTTTTCCAACAGCGGCGCGGTAATCGCCTGACTAACTTCTGATAACGGTAAGTGCGTGGTGACTAATGCTACGCGCAAACCTTCACACGCTAGCATCATGACAGGATGACCGCCTGTAATTTCGGCAATAAATTCCGTATGCCCGCTAAACGGAAAACCTGCATCATTGATAACGCCTTTATGAACGGGAGCTGTGACCATTGCCGCAAAGATGCCCTGCATACAGCCGTGTGTGGCTAGTTTCAAGGTTTCCAACACATACGCACTGTTAGCCACAGCCAACTGTCCACATTCGACAGGTTCAGCGAGTGCGACAGGCAACACCGTCAACTGCCCTGCCCTGCTTGCTGTGGCTGGCATGTCAGCATTAAATTCATGCAGTTGTAACGGATAACCTAACTGCACCGCCCGTTGTGCCAATAACTCAGGACAGCCAATCGCCACCAATTGACAAGGCAAATCTTGTTGTGCCAATTGAATAGCTAAATCAACACCAATCCCCGCAGGTTCACCCAATGTTAAAGCAATGCGTTTCATACAGACTCACAAAAAAGCGCGAATACTAACACGGTTTTAAAAACCACTGCGCCACCGTTGCGGGCTGACTCGGAAAATACCAATGAATATAAGCCGCCCGAAGATTTTTATACGCAACGCCTTTATCTCCGCGCTCTAAATCAAAACAGGTAAGCAACGATTCATCGGCGATACGTTCTGAATAATGAAACTCATGCCCTCTTAACCCTGCTAATTCTCGATAACCCAAAGACACTAAACGCGGCTGCATTCGTACCGAAAATGGCAAAATCCCCGCCATCGTCCAAGCCTTTCCATCAATATCTATCAACGCCTGACCCAACACCATCATACCGCCGCATTCTGCCAAGACAGGTTTATCAGCTTCAATAAATTCACGCAATGAAACCCACGTTGCTGATTGCGACAAAGTTTCAGCGTAAACCTCAGGATAACCGCCGACCAACCACACCGCATCACACTCAGGCACAGCCTCACCTGCCAACGGCGAAAAAAATACCAGCTCCGCGCCTTCTTCTCGTAGCCAATCCAAATTGGCAGGATAAATAAAACAACACGCCGCATCACGCGAGATGGCAATGGTTTTGCCTTGCAACAACCCCGTTACTGGCAATGTGGACGTGTCCGCACTAAACGCGGTAAACAGCGTTTTTAACAAATCCACATCCACATGAAAAGCCGTTGAAAAATCAGGCACAGATTCAGGCAACACCAAGCCCAAATGCCGCTCCGCTAACACAGGCGCGTTTTTTTCCAACCATGCGATTAACGGCGGCTGTCCATATTCAGCTAAAAAATTACCAATCAACTCCGCATGATAAGAACTGCCGACACGATTAGCCACAATCCCCGCAATCGTCACGCCCTTCTCTTTCGCCGCCGCACAAAATCCCTGTACTAACGGCACAACCGACCCACTCATACCGCCCACATCCACCACCAACAACACAGGCGCGTCCAACACCCGCGCCAAATCCAAACTAGACCCCTCTTCCCCTACACCCGTCCGCCCATCAAACAAACCCATCACACCTTCAATCAGCGCGTAATCAGCGTTCGCTTTTTGCAACTGCCGCAACGAATCTTCCAAACCCACCATCTGCGTATCCAGATTATAAGAAGCCCGTCCCGTCACCGCCTGATGCCATAACGGATCAAGAAAATCAGGCCCTGTTTTAAAACTTGCCACATCCAACCCCGCCTGCCGCATAGCCTGCAACAACGCCAACGTCACCGACGTTTTCCCACAGCCTGAATGCGTACCTGCTAATAAAGCGATATTCATACTACTACTCAACGTTTATGAAGTCTTATACTTTGCTTGGCTTTTTGAATTTTGGCAAATGTAGCCAACAAACAATAGCGAATCTAAGTACTCTGAAAAATTAAACAGACTAATACCATAACGTATTCATAAATGAGGGACTTATGTGATGCAGTCCTAGTCCTAACAGAAAAGTGTATTATTTTTAAGATGAAAACAAAACAACTTGATTTATACGCAGACTATTTGATTAGCACTACGAGTTATTCCACGGCAATGGGGTTGTCAACGATGCTGGATAAGGAATTCAGTCATAATTTTATCAGAGTGAGTTTATACTACTCAAACGCTGCGTAACATAAAATAGTAATATCAAATCATTCAGTGTTTAGGTCTACCTAAACATCGTTGGTAGTGGCTAAACATTGGCATTGAAGTGGCGATAACACTTAATGATCAAACAAAAAAAGCATAAGTTGATCATTAGAACGTGTTCAAAATCTCATCTAAAAGCCTGATAACAAGCAGATGAGAAAAAAATATCCAAGCGACCTTAGTCGAGAACAATTTGAATTGATTCGCGAATTATT